>JACCDR010253760.1_pt1 | contig 18152 bp, 20 predicted proteins | sample 7446431 | NCBI WGS metagenome assembly JACCDR01 (sample SAMN15323443, study PRJNA562643) | freshwater metagenome | isolation source: river surface water | place: USA:Blue River Watershed | collected 2017-08-17
ATTCCCGCTTGTAGCAGGGCTTCTTTAAAAGTAATCTTGTTGCGGAAAATCAAATGCACCGCTGCTGCCCAGAGGATAACAACAATGAGGTTGATAACGAAAATTGCCATTTGGCGGGGTTTCCTAAGTTGAGTCACTATAATAAACAATCACATTCTATTTGTCAAGTGCCTTCCAAACAAAAAAGCGGCCCCGTTTCCAGGGCCGCTTCCGACTGTGATGGTGTGCTTCTACGCTAAATACTCTAAGGGTCTTGGTGTGCGTTCGACCTATCGTGTGCCACAATTGTCGGCCGTTAAGTCTAGGCTTCGCCCTTCGACCATACACACCAAACTGCGCTTGTCCTTCCCCTCGTGTTCTACGCCCATCTGCAAGGCACATGCTTTGGGACCGGTTCCACGTCGCAAATCTTTAAAGGATGGCTGCTTCTAAGCCTACCTCCCATCACAGTTCAAACAAATAATATCACCAACGCTGGTCGGCGTCAATACCCAATTTGTTTGGAACAATTTCCGAATGCATCCAATGCTCATTTGTTTGAACATGACCCTTACGCACATACTTCATCACGCACTGGTCAAATTCCTCATACAAAAAGCTATCTGCAATACGTAGGACTGCACCCTCAACACGCGAATCGTCAAGATTTTCGCAGATATCACGGATTACTTTCTCATCATAGATACCATCAAACAGAACCTTGACATGTGGAAGTCCACGACGCCCGAAGCGAGCAGTATAGTCCCATTCGTAGCACTTGGTGCCCTTCCAATTAGAAAAGACATAGAAGTATCCATCTAGGTCGTCATAGCCAACGGAATGGCGAGCATATAGGTTTTCTCCACAGATGCGTTCACCTTCATCAATGAGATAGGCAATTTCACTCCACTTACGTTTGACCCAATCTCGACTCGGATGATGGGCACTGTCCAGAGACCGTGCATGAATACCATCACGGTACATGGATGTGTTCTCGCCATCCATCTTTTCAGTCAAGATGACACGCTGCCCAACAAATCGGTCAGTATTTTTGATTACTTTGTCATCTGACTGGACACCCGGTGAAAATGGCATGTGAAATGTTCGCGGGTACTTGAAGCGATTAGGTTTCATGACACAATTACTTTAAGGTTAAAGGTTAAATTATAACCGCTTATGGTGCGGCTGTCAAGTTATAGAGTCCAAACGTTGGAGAATAATTTATTTTAAAGATTTGACCTGTGTTCTTTGTCATAGGTTGGACCCCGATTAAGTCTTGAGCAATCATGTTAGCATAATATTTTCCGTTCTTGAATAAGTCCAGTGGTTCACCTGACATATCCACTGGTCCAATCAAATCTTCATTTATACCAGAATAAATCAGTCTATCAACTAATGGTTGTGCATCAACTGTAACGATTACAAAGCGTGAACCTTCGTATGTACGAATGGTCTGAATTGGACTACAATCAGATTCCATACTGTAGGCTGACGCATATGCAGTATTGACCCTCTGCCCAATTCTGGAATTACATAAATTCATTAATTCATACAATTTATAATCATCATTGTTTCCATATAGTCCATCATCAATGATATACACATCACTAGGAACAGAACCACGCATATTTTCCATACGAAATAGCTCTTCGGTAGTTTTAGTTTCAATAACATTAATATTCGAACGATAAGTATATCTATCTTTCTTAAAATGTTCTAAGTGTGGAAATGCATGTTCGATTCCATAGCGATTATTACCTGCATAGGTAATTTCAATTGGCTTCTCTGAATACAGGAATTCCCATTCAGCATATGAACGTAAGGCTGTTGTGATTCCATAGCATCGCTTCTGCTGGATAATAGTGAACTGGCAGCTATCCATCGTATTGATTATGTTTTGCTGTGTTTTTGTTGGAAAATAACCCTGTGAATTTATGAAGTAAGTTATAGGGTCTAGATTAACATGAGCCATTAGTGCATATACTCCCCAATAAATTTGTTCAAAACATTCATTGATGGCTTGCACCTACATGGTTCATCAGCCTCAACTTCACCGAATTGGTCAATCAAAAACTCTCGGATAGGAACTAATTCAGAATCAGTCAATAATTCGTACTTGGTTAACATGAATGGACGACGCAAGTCTTCAATCCACATTGCAAGCTGCAAATCTTGTAAATGTTTACCTAGGGCATAGCCATTGACCTTCCCATCAACCGTGTCATAATGATTTACAATGCCATAACCGGTTGATTCATATTTGTACATGGCTAGTGCGCAATCTTCGGAGAAGTCCGCATTTGGATAGTTCCGAGCAAACCACTTATAGTTTTTAGCCTTAGTTCGCCACTTCTTTGAAATGTGCATAAAATAAATCCCACTTTTTATCGTGGGATTTTATCACATCATTTATTTTTAATCAACCTCGCCACTTACCATTGATGATGTTGATAAGGGTACGCTTACCATCTGGATAGACGATAGCGTGGGTGGTCATCCATGAACTTGGCCCACTATTGTAACCCATATCTATTTGTGAGCTTGTACCCACCTGATAGACACCTTCATAGATACCTGGGCTGTGACTATGGCCGATAATAGCCTTGGTACCAATCTTACTCATGTTCTGGATAGACCCACGAGCGCCATTCGGTCCCTTGTCACCATGAAAGCCTAGCTCAATGTTACCAACAACCATTGACTGGTCACGTTTCAAGAACACCGTATTATCATGTGCCTGCAATCCACGTTGCTGGTCTGGATTCAAGCACCAGAACTCAAAGGGGTCAAAGGCTTCGAAGCGACCATTGTCTGATTTCTTTACACTCTTGTACTGATTGTACTTCAAATAAAAGTAGAAACGAGCATTCTGTGGGTCATTCAACGGATTGGCTTCACGCAACCAGCGGTCCAAAGCTTCGTCATGATTCGATTTAACAATAACATTTAATGATTCTGGGTCATTGTATCGGTCAACTAAATCTGCTGCAATCTGTAGCTCAGCTTCAACATCATCATTGCCAAACAGGTGTTTGGCAAAGTTAGTTAGGTCATCACCACGATGGTGATGATTACGTGAGTAGAAGTCATTCAAGTCATGGAATACCCGAATTTCTGGACGTAGAACATTGACCATACTATCTTCATTGGAATACGTAGCAGCTTCAACTTCCTTATCCAAGAACATTGCATGGGTATCACCAGTAACCAAAGCCGCGATGCGGTGTCCAGTAGTGAAATCTGTTTCAGTGTAATGTGCGTCTAAATCATAGAATGACCCATCCGTCTGACCATGAACATGACGAACATGGAATTCTTCATCAGTAACTTCCACAATCAATGCAGCTAAGCTATGATGAAACTCACCCTTGAAACCGGCCTTTGAATCAGTGTAATTTGGAACAGTTACTGCGCCAGTTGTAACAAGAAACTTTGGTAGTTCTTTGCTAGGAGTAGGTACAGTCTTCATCTGAATTTTTGGGTGACCAAAAATAGCTGATGAGTTTCCAGTGTAACCTTCAAAACCTGATAGCGGTTGAACTGCTGTTGGTTGAATCTTGACTCCGCCAACCAAAACTAACTCAGGACAAATCTTAACGTTGCCGTTGACCATGTACACGTCCAATGCTGCATCCCACTTCTCATGTTCCTTATCAGAGAACACGGAAGTCGGGTTCTTGTAGCGATACGGAATCACTAGAAGGTCAGCATTGTTGACTTCGCAATAGTTCAACAGGGAAGCAAAGAATGGCTGGTGAATCGGCGTGTTATTCTGTGCCGAAGTAATGACATACTTACCAACCTTACGAGGACTGTCAGACTTAATTGTGTTGACGATATCGCTTGCGCTAGAAGCCTTTTCTTTCACTGCTACGACTTCTTCACGGAACTTCTGTACATTTTCAGCGGAAATAGACTTTCCGTTGTCAACACGAAGGGCCGGTAGGGTAATACCAAGTTGATGCTTTACTGTTAAAGCACGACGGGCAACAGATGCCGGCTTGATGCCAAAGAACTCTGCTAATTGTTCGCGGGTCCACTTATGCTTAGCAGCAGTCTTGTAATGTAGGATAAAATCTTCTAAGTCTTCTCTACGCTTATCTTTTTGAATCATTTCCAAGTTCCTAAGTTATTTCTTATCTGAATCGACAATCTGGCCTTCGATGACGTTATCCTCACCAGCTACCTCCCTTAAACGGCGTAGTAGTTCGTTACGGTCTTCAACAAGGACAATGTTGTTTGTAGTTTTACCAGCAGGACCAGCCTTAGCACGAGCCGTCATCTTGTCCTTATTTTCCTTCAAACTTGCCCTCTTACTCGCTGCCGCTAGGGCAACGTTCAAGTGTTGTACACTGACTTCACCAAGGCGAGCCGCAAACTTAGTATCTGCGGTGTCAATCATTTCTTGTAGATTGTCATACCCTGTCATTGCGGCATCGTAAATCTCTTGGTAAGTTTCCTCAATCTCTGTATCCTTTTCATCAAAGTCCTGATACGGAGTTAGTTCTGTCTTACGCTGATACTTGACAACTTCTGTAGAAGCGGGTTCGATATTGAAGAACTCTTCTAGTGGATGGTCAACAAGCTCTTTGATTTGTTCGATTTTGCGGATAGTCATGGAGGGTTCTCAACTCCCTCTATTTAGTCCACTTCTGGCTTTGGAGCCGGGTTTGACGCAGGTTTCAACACATCCTTAATAAGTTGTTCAACTTGAGCCTTTTTGAATTTAAGCAGAATGTCAGCTTTTTCTAAAGCCAACATCGCATCAACATACTCCTGCGAATATAGGTTCAATGTTGCAATCTCATTTTGGATTTCTTGTGGCAAGCTAATAACCGGAATAGTTTTACCATCCACAGTAATAGTTGTTAGCGGCTCCGGATGTAGCGAGTGTTTCATTTCATATCCTTAGTTTGCATGAGCAAATGATTGCATTAGTTCTTCAAGAGGATTGCTATTGGATAGCTTCTTCTTGATGGTCTTTGATACGGTTTTAACTGGCTTTTCTTCGGTTTCCCATGGTGGACTATCCGCATCTTGGTGTGGAATAGCTGGTGTGGTTTCCGGAGTTTTTGGCGAAGGGTTGCTATAGCTTAAGATTGCTTGTCCATCATTATCTTCCATCGTATCATCAGAAGTATGGTCATCTGCGCTTATGCTACCCGGTAGACCAAGCTCTTCCCCCGTAACAGCCATCTTCAACTTATTCTTCTTAGATGGGATAGCCATAATGTCACGTATGGGCAAATGTCCAGTATCTGTAATTTGTAGATTATCTGCGTTGAATTTGAGTTGTTTAGATGACCCTACCGCAGATGATGAGCGTGTCTTTAGGAAGTATATAATCATGTCACCTTGAACACGCATAGCGGGGTCCATGTAAATTGAAATATAATTATCCACAGTGTTTACCTTGGTGATACCGCCAGCAATTACACCTTGGTCTGGTGATGCCATACGGATAGCCTCTCGATTTTGTTGTGAAGCAGAAATCATGATAGCGTTATAGACGTAAGCTACTTCCGCCAGTTGTTCAGATTTTAGTTTGTCCTGTTCCGATACACCCATCGATTTACCAACTCCACCATTTGGAGATAGCAAATCCAAATAGTCAACGATGATAACGTCAGGCTTTGCCTTGAATGTTAGTTCATAGTGCTTTAAGTAAGCACGAATGTCGTTGGCTGATGAACCATTTGGGATACGTTTGATGAGGAATGATCCACCATTGGTAGATTGTTCCTTAAGTTTCTGTGCGATGTTTGGAATATTATCCTTCCAATCCATCGCCTTAACACCGGACATAATAGCCGTGTTACGTAAGAAAATCATATCCTCTGAAAGTTCTAGCGATAGCAACAATACACGATAGCCACGCTTGGCGTAATTAGCGCCAATATTCGCCATCATAATTGACTTACCACCACCAGAGTTTGCCGAGAACAGAGTAAACTGTCTACGAGCCAAACCGCCACCTAGAGGCTCATCAATACCACTAATGCCAGTAGGTTCATAAATCTGTGCATCCACCAAGCGACGCATGCGCTCTTCCGGGTCATCGAACATTTCGACACCCACATCACGTTCTAGGGATACTTCAAGTGCCGCTTGAATAGATTGTAAGATACTTTCAAATGATTTAGTATCCTTGCTGAGAGCCTTTGGAATAGACTCTTCAATAGCAGAGTATAATGCTTGCTGCTTACAGAATAGTTCAATATCATCACAACTAGACTGTTCTTCGGACACAGGAATGTGTTCCCGGTACTCATACTCCATTTCCGGGAATTTGGCATTGAGTGCCTTACTGCTAGGAATGTTATGATACTTATGAAAGTATTCTGCAATATATTGGACCGAGGGGCGATACTCAGGGTCAAAGTATTCAGGTTTAATGATGCCGATACAACGTGAGAACACATCTTTGCTCGACAACAATGTTTCAATAGTTAATTTTTGTTCGTTAGAATTCATGTAGTGCCTTGAGAACGGGATGAAGGTTATCATCCCAAATAATAATTAGCAAGGCATTCCCACTTTAATATGAATTATAAGTATTTAACTTATGGCTTCTTGATGGCGTCCGAAATCTTAGATGGGTCCGTGACTGTAGATGTGTCGGCGTTTTCATAATTTTGTAGAAGTGGCTTGGCATCACGAATGTCAGCACGGTGGTCACGTTCCAAGAAAATCCAACGAGATTTCTTAGCCGACCATCGATGTAGGCGCGCGGGAATGTCCTTACCCACATATGTATATGTCAAGCGATGGTAAGCACCATCTTTTGGGTTATTAGGGAACTCGTCGCCTTCTGTGTACTCTTCACCATTCGGTGGCATAGCGTCAATACCGTAAATATTTCGAATACGGTCATAGCGACGCATATTCTTTCCAACCTTGTCACCCCATGCGATAACTTCTGGCGAAAGCTTCTTAACGTCAGCATAATCTTCGCCCTTCTCAGGAACCATAGTATTAGCTTCGGCTTCAATATTTTGGGTAATAGCTGAGTAATCTTGGTATTTCTTGTTATTAACACCATCGTCAATATCAAATAGACCAGTGTTATCTATATTGCGTGTCAGCTTGCCCATAATATCTTGAGTTTCTTGTGATGCAATTACCGGCTTTGCGGTTAATTTCTGAACTGTAGGCTTCCATGTTGGAGTGTAACCATTGATACTCCACGCAACATCTGTGATTTCCAAATATTTTAGTACCGGCTTTAAGTCTGGCGTATATTGAGTTTCAGATGGCAACTGAACGATATCACCGATAACAAATGGTCGGCCTAGTCGGGCCACCGCTGTACGGAAACTTACTTCAAGGTAATAGGAATCCGCATCAAAAGTAAACCCGAATTTTCCTAACATACTTTGAGTGTCGATAGGTGTGTACGCACACTTCATTGCTACCGCGTCTTCCTGATAATCGCGGTCACGATTTTCCAACCAAAATTTATCTTGAATATTTGTGACAGTAGTCTTTTCGTAATCTGTAAGAATCATAGCACGAACTGACCACCAATCATCAACACCACCATTGAATTTCATTGGACGAATACGCCAATAACGTGATGGAACTGATGATGGGAAATTAATGGTGAACCATCCATCGCAATCAGCAACGTCAACCATAGCCACACCGAACCATTTTTGACCATCTACCGAACGTTCAATACGCACCTTAGTAACACGGTTCTGCTTATTGCAACCCTGCATGATTTTTATGCTAGCCAAGTTCTTCTTAACGTAGGTTTCTATACCATAACGAACGCGACCATTATCTAAACGAATAGGGCCAAAGTCATATCCGATGAATGCTGAGCTAATAACATCAGAACCAGTTTCGGCGGAACGCCATTCTTGGTCGTACTTATTAAATGCATAACTAGGTGGGAAATTACCTAAGTAGCTAGAAGCCATTGCAGCACCAGTACCTGATAAATCAGTCAGTGAACCTTGTTCATGAACACCAAGCAGTTTATGTACATTCAATGGAGCGCCAGAAATGTTGATTTGTTCTTCAATGTAATCGCTGGCTAGACATGTTACATTATCCTGCGTCATGTCCCATGGCGAACATGGATCATTATCTGGACAGAGAGTGACACCATCTGGTAACACAATGCAACCGGTATTAGGGTCAATACCGGTTGCATCTAGTGTACATTCATTATTTTTTCCGCCGCAAGGCTTGCAAGGATTTTCTGCCATATGGAATATTTATCCTAGGAATTCTTTCACCAATGTCATAACTTGGTCATTGTTCTTGAAACATTCGGTGTATCCCGCGAACTTTCGATTCGGAAAGTAACGATATGGTGCAAGCTTCTCAAGTAGCTCTTGTTCTTTTTGGAACGCATCATAGAGCTTCAAAGAGATTTCAAAGAGAGGGGTGATTACCGTCCCATGCATTGCTTTGTAATAGAAGCGTTCCTTCACTCCACCGGTAGCCGTGATACCCACTTTGATGAAGTCATCATTCTTGTGCTGCATACGAGCAATGTACAGAGTTCCCGGAACGACTCGTTTCTCTGGGTGACGGCCGAAGTATTCCAGCGCATATCCGCCACCACCTTTACCCTTACGGCTATCGTGATAGCACTTAAGACACCCTTGTTTTGCGTTGGTGTGGTTTTCTGGTTTTTGTTTGAATTCGCCATGAATGGGACAGATGATAGTTATTTTGTGTTGACCGCCAGTATACACCACTTTACTGTAATCATATTTGGTTCCATGCACTTCTATAGCCCGTGCAATGTATTCTTCTTGGCTAAGAGCGCGACTAAGAGCATTGTTTTTATTTGCGCACAGCGGACAATGGCGTCCACGCAAATGTTGGTGTGGCGTCTGAGTATATTCTCCATGCTCTCTACAGATGAAGATTACTTTATTATCCAATCCAGTATAATTTACCAACGAATAATCGTACACGTTTCCGTGTACGATTTTCGCATCTTCGATGAATTTTTCAGTGGTACGTACTTTTGGTCCAGTTTTAGCCATAGATATTCTCCACGACTATTTAGGTACGTCATCCCACTTTGTTAATCATCCCATGACCCAATGTGAGCGCATACCAACGTTAACAATATCCTGCATCATATTGTCTGCAAGTTCATCTTCTAACTGTTGGCGCTCTGCTTCTACTTGAGTTTGTAGGTCTTGTGCATTCAGTGTGGTTGAGCCGTTTGGTCCCGGTAGAGTCTGGAACTTGCCACGGATACCTGCCAACATTGCCTTACATTCCATGAGTGCCCAGCGCTGAATGAAGTATGCGGTTTCACGGTCAGTTAGAAGGTCTTGTTCGGTACGTTCCAACACACAATCAATTAACACACGTTCACGAGTTGCTAGGTAGCTATGTAACTTCAAAGTACGAGTGCGCTCAGTCCACTGGAACATAATGCGTTCAGCGAATAGAGTTTCTAACTCTTCCATGTAGGCAGAAGTTAAGTGATATGTCAAAATATCGAATGTACCAAGCGTGTATAGCTGCTGTAGAGCCGCGAACGAGAACGAGTCATTCCATGCATAAGCCGACTTGAATGCAGCACCACGAGTACGATAAATGGTATTGATATCTACAATCTTATTGAATCCAACACATTCATTTGTCATCAAATAAACCTGTTGATTTGGTAGGATGTTCAAGAAGAACAGACCACGCAAATAACCATAACTTGAACGCTTACGAATCACGAGCAGAGCGTTGTCAATTGCAATATCAATTTGTTCTTTGGTTAGCTCTACTGTTTGACTTGGAGCGCCTAGTAAGGCGCGAATCGTGTCTGCAAGCGCACGGCGTTCTACCGGGTCACCATCGGTACCAACACCAAGCTGTTCGTAAGTAGGTCCACCGATTAGACCGCTTGCCCCTCCAACCGTGTCATTATACATGACTGATGGTTTTAGGTAAGTGAATAAGTTACCAGACTCAATAATTACTTTGAATTCTGTTTCACAATCAGAACAACCCTTACGCTTTGTCTTGAACCTTAATGCTTCATATTTCTCTTTACAATCGCGTGGAACCCATTCTACATAAGCAAATGGTGTCGTCGGAATCCAAGTAACACCGTCCCACTCCATTAAGATATCATCAATAGTGTTAAACCAGATATCACCCTTGTTAGGAGATAGTGGAATTGTGCTATATGCAATCTGAACCCATTCGCCATCGACACGATGGAATAGTTCCATCATGTCTGGATTGTACCAGAATTCACCATCTTCAACAATGTATGGGTCTTCATCTGAAATAATTGGCTTTAAATCAATCCAATTTGCGCCATCCCATTCCTTGAATGTGTCTTTCCAACGCCAAATGTACCCCACTGGTAGGTTAGTCGGGTCTGCGCCACTAAAGATAACTTCGGCTTCTTCACAATTTGCACTTAGAATCTTAATGATTTTACCAGTAGCTGGGTTATACCATACAGCACAATCCGGTAGCGCTCCCGGAACACGAGGGTCCGAAGGAGCTTGGAAGAACTGTAGAGCATCTACCCACTTCAAATTTACGGCATCCCAAACATATAGTTTGTCCTGTGTGGAATTCCACCACAGGTCACATGATTTTCTATCACGAGGGTCAGTTGGAAATGATAGGTATCCCACGTCATTCCATGTGTCATTAGATGCATTACGCTGGAAGAATTTACCTGTTGAAGGAATAAACCAGTACATACCAGCCGAAGGATTCGGTGGCTTCGGGAAGTTTCCTGCCTTGGTAGGTTCTTTGTAGAATACATAGTCGGCTTCAACAAAATCACTACCAACTAGACGCATCATCTTTTTAGTAGTTTCATTGAACCACCAAGTACATACTTCAAGTTCGTTAGGGTCAACAGCCCAATAAATGGCTAGAGCATCTTCCCACTTCTTGGCATCGCTCCAATGATATAGCTCTTGCTTGGTTGTATTGTACCAATACGTGTTGCAGCCGAATACTGGTGGAAGTAATGGATTACGTTCCGAAATGATTACACACAGTTTACACCAGTGATTACCATCCCATTCCCAAGCAACAGTACCATCGAACCAAATCTGTCCACAAACTGGCTTGGTTGGGTCAGTTTCTTGATTTATGATATTAGTTACTTCAACCCAACCACCAGTTTCGTAAATGAATAGCTTATTAAGTTTCTGGCTAAACCAATATGTACCAATTTCCGGAACTGTCGGATCGGAAATTGACCAGATTAATGACTGTTCAATGTTTTTCCATCCATCCCATAGGTATAGATTTTCATTTTTAGTATCTAGGTAATATTCGCCCGCATTCGGTGGCAATGGTCCACGCGGCGGACAAATTGATTCAGCGAAAGCCTTATTGATAGCTTGCACTAAATCTTTGTAAGTTAAAGCGTCACGACCATGAATCGTGAAGTCGTAGCGCTTACAGCACATTTGAATAGCGAAACTGTAATCACGATTTGACTGTAGTCCACTTAAGCCATTGATGCTTAGTGGAACGTTAGAAACAATTGAGATATCCTGATAGGCCGATTGGTCATCAGTTAACTTGTCATTTACGCCAGTTGGTAGCGAGTAAGCATGGACACCTTCACGGTGATAACGTGCCTGTGCATCAACCGCGTAACCCGAAATGTAATATGGTGTACGTGGTGATAAACCTGTGATAATTAAAGAAGTAGTCTTCTTATCATTATAAAATGCTCCAACAACAAGAGCAGTATCTAACTTTGACCCAACATGCAAATCGCGGTCAGCAGTAGGATCAGCATTGTAATAATTACCATCTTTTGGCGAAGTAGAATTATAATTTGCAGGAACGTTGTCTACCGTTACCACAATACCATCATAAGCCTGAGTTTCCGAATTACACCCTGCCGATGGACGTGGAATATTCCAAGTGATGATACCTGTAGTATCATCAGTTCTTGTGAATTTTATTGTTATTTCCTGACCTTCCTTGCGAATTTGACCCGGACTGTCGGCGAATTTATCGTATGTTCCCATTACTTATCTCTGGTTATTCCAATATTTATCAGGTATTAGTGTTCTACAGCTTCGATGACCTGACCCTTATACAGCTTTCCAGTAATATCACCATTCAATTCTTTAATTGAACGCTCCGCATCCCCAAGCATAGTTGACATGAGTAGGTTGACTATTAGAAATAGTGTGTTTGTTCTGGCAATATTAGAAGAATAAGCATTTGAACTGCCAATAGTTTCCACATAAGTGAATAGCATATCGAATGATGGTCCAGCCCAACGAGTGAATTTTATTATTACAGCTTCTGGAATACCTTCCATACGCGATGTACTATTAGCTGCCGCAATCATTTGACTCATGCGGGTACTCATTTCAATTGTCCATTGGTCGGAAGACCAATCTTTCATATTGGTTACCGAAATGTCTTTACATCCTTCCATAATTGTTTTGATATAGATTCTCAACAAATCAATCATCAATTGCTGACGGACAGGTTTATCAGGAAAAATATCAAGATTTGGCAATTCTATAGCCAAACGATATTGTGCCGTTGAAAAAAGTACATGATAACGAAGGTCGGACTCTGTACCAACCTTAATGCCATTTTTATCTGCTGTCTTCTTGAATTGCCAAGTCCGAATCCATTGGATAGCGGCAAACCCGCCTACGGCAAACAAGATGAAAGCGATGAAACTAGGCCATCCTAATTGTAGGAGTAGCTTACCTAAAACTTCCACTGTTTATCCCTAAGTCTTATACTATTATTTATTTAATGGTGTCAGACTAGGGCTTTAATTTGTTTACAATTTGCCCCAGTCCATTCAAACATTTTGTTCGAAGTCCAACATGGGATAAATTCTTTTTCAGTTTCAGATACAATAATAAGTCGTTTTAAGATAGGAGTCTCAGATTCATATTCCCAAAGAATTTTAACTGTATCTTTTGGTTTTAATGAAAGATATGTTTTTTCTGTAGTAAAAGATTCGACTACAGGAATTTTGCAATATTTTGTAATAGAATATTCGATGTTAGTACGAATATTTTCAACACCCGCACGCTTGAGAAGTTCCTTATTGTCATAGTAATCCTTAAACGATAAATGCTTCATATTCAGTGTCTTGTGTCGATTAAACTTAATTCAAGGTGGTTGGTGATGAAAGAATCCCATCCAATAGTATCTAGTTTTTCGTTTTGAGTTGAGTAGCCTACCACAAATGTGTTACCCGATACGTAACCGGAGAGATAATGCATTATCTCTCCGTCGTTTTCTAACCCAAAATATATTGTACCTTCATCTATAAACCAGATTACGTTTGGACTAATTCGTATACCATAATGAGCGATTGCACGCTTTACAAACCGTTGTTGGTCAGTATTCATTAAATGCCTAGTAATTTCTTGGCTCTAATTAGTTGAGCCTTACGGTCTTCCATACCATTTGGGGTAGCTGTACTAGCTGCATTGCCTAGGTTAACTACTTTAGATACTGAAAGAACGTCATCCTTATCAGCCCATTTGCTTAAGTTATTAGTTTCCCAATACCATATAGCAGATTTTAATGCATCAATAGGTTGTGTAAGTAATTCAGGGGTTTTAACGATACGGTCATCACCGTAAGCTGACATGGAGTATTTTAAATAATTATCTTTACCAGTCAACTGAAAATATCCTCGACCTCGATATTTCCAACCATCACCAGATGCCTCATCACCATTACCCATGCGATTAGCATATACTCTGTTGGCAATTTGTTCTGGCTTACGAGCATACTGTTGTTGTAGAGAAGCAGTAGGAAAATATTTTTTAAATACTTTCCCAAGTGCATCGGATGAATAGTTTAGATTTTCTGTTACAATAGAAAATTGTGCAGATTCATGACCAGCCTGTGCTAAGAAGTGAGCCACACGCAGTTTTGTATTTACATTACTAGAATTCAATATGGCAGCTAGCTCATTGGCATTGTTCGTCAGTGCCGGAGCGAATTGAGATAAAATTTGTGCGGATACTACGCCCATTGTTGGTTCCTTGGTTAGGGTCAACCCCATGTTAGGATATTCAAACCATTTTATGAAAGGGTTGTTGTTCATAGATATTATTTATTTTCCATTGTCAAATTAAGCACAAAAAGAAAGGGAGCCTTTCGGCTCCCTTTTTCTGTGTTGCTCCGTCTTCCAGAGCCAAGTGGATTAGACTTGGCTTAGGTTTAGGACGTTTAGGCGACCGTAGTAGTCAGCCGAGTTGCCTAGCGACGTGTTAGGGTCGGTGAAGGCTAGCTTGGCGTAACGGGTCATTAGTGACACGCTTGGGTTGTAGGTGTCTGGGTTGACAACCACACCGCTTGACATTAGAGGAATGTATGGGCAGTAGAAGTAGCCAGCGTCAGTTTCACCATTGCCACCCTTATAACCGACTAGGATGCGGTTAGGGTTGCTTGAACCTAGCTGTTCCTGATTCCAGATGTATGAATACACCTTGATTGTGCCGTTTAGAGTACCAACAAGCTGGGTGTTGTTTGGACCCTTGAACGAACCTTCAACCGCTGGGGCGAAGACAGCCTTAGCTGCGCTCTGTAGAACAGACACAACAACCGGCGACACAACGATGTAGTTACCAGCACCACGACGAGTCTTACGAGCGATTTCGTTCGCAATTTCGTTGATGAACACTGCTAGGTGTGAATAACGGTCACCAACCCATGCCGGAGCATATGTAGGACCGCTTGAAGCGTCGAAGTCGAAGGTACGAACGGTACCAGCTAGACCTAGTAGGTCTTGGATGATTTCCGAGTCGATTTCCTGAACGATTTCAGCCGATAGAGCCTTGGTCATTTCTGACTCTAGGTCTAGTCCGTGCTGGCTGTTCAAGTCCTGCATAGCTTCGATGGTCCAACCAGCCTGTAGCTTGCGTGAGCCAGCTTCAACAGCCTGAGATAGAACCTTTAGGCTCATCTTACGGCCACCAGAAGCTTCTAGCGTACCACCGCCACCACCTAGTAGTGACCCACCAACTGGTAGTGAGTAAGAACCGAAGTTCATTGTACCAGTGTCGTATGATGTTACGTTGTCAGCGCCCGGAGCGTACCAACCATAACCCTGACCAGTTGCCGCAGCAATGTCACCCGGTGATGCTGGACCTAGGCCCGAAGAACCGGCTGGAACACCTGCACCAATGGTACCTGAGTAGAACTGACGGATTGGCTTAGCATTACCGAAAGCTTCGTCACCAGCAGCGATATCGTAACCACCAAATACTGAGTGAGCAGGATTGTGGGTCATATCTTCGCCGTAGGTGTAACGTAGAGTGTAAGCTAGACCAACTGGACCTGACATTGGCTGTACACCAACTAGTTCGGTTGCAATTGTGCCTGGGATAATACGGCGAACCATCGGAAGAAGAGTCTTACGGAAGTTAGCAATATCATTAGCCTGAATAGCACCAGCAGAAGCCGTTTCGGCTAGCATGATGTTCTTCTGGTTTTCTAGTAGCGGAGCTACGATTTCCTTCTGGGATTCATTCAAGCCGGTTAGAAGGGCCGACTTCATTTCACCCCAATTTTCATTTAGTTCTGTATACAACATGTGAGATTTCTCCTATGAAATTGTTGTTTGGGTACTGCGGAATTACTTGTGTTAGCCGTTTAAAAATTAGCTCTTGATACCAGCAAGCTTCATCATGGTCTTAGCATTTTCACTTAGTTCAACCTTGGCCGGCTGGGCTTCTGGTTGGACTTCGCTATCACCAGTTACAGTGAGAGTGCCTTCGGTTAATGATTCGTCTTTCTTAGTTTCTTGAGTTTCACCTTCGGCTAGTACAGGTGCTTCCACGGCGGGAGTGGCACTTTCCTTCTCCGAATTCTTTGTTACACTTTCGTGTAGAACGCGACCAATGAACTTCTGGTAGCTTTCTTCTAGCTTCTCAGTTGGAACCGAGACAAGAATTGCTTCCATAATTTCACGAGGGCGACCTTGTAGTGACGAAAGCACTGCTTCTAGCTTGTCCTTGCGGGCCGAAGCTGCAACTTCCTTCTGCGCTTCCGCTAGAAGTTCATCACGCTTCGCTAGTTCAGCCTTAGCTTCGTCTAGCTGGGCCTGTAGAGCATCTAGACCCTTATCGGCATTTGAAAATTGCTCAAATTCGCCCATGAAGGTTTCGAAAATCTTACGGCCTAGGTTATTCTTACGTACTTCTTCGATTGATTCTTTTAGCTCGTCAACTTCTTCGGATAGACGTAGTTCTAGGAATGTATCTAAACGTTCAACTAGCTTTTCCATATCCTTTTCAACGGCTTCTGCTAAAGCAGCCTTTTCATCTGCTAGCTTGGCGGCAAATTCAACTTCCAAATCACGGAAATTAGAAATGTCTTCTGCTAGTTCAGTTAGCTGTTCCTGTAGCATTTCCTCAACCTTTGTATCAATGGCTTCGATTAGAGCTTCGCGGTCGGCTGCAAACTGAGTTGCATATTCAACGACTAATGCTTCCTTCTGTTCATTGACCTGTGCTTCAACCTGTTCAGAAATAGTTTCCTGAATAGCTGTAGCTAGTTCTGTCTTAACTTCTTCGGTCAGAAGTTCCGACTCTAGAAGCTTCTTAAGCAGTTCATTCATAATCTTTACAACTCCTGATGTTCAAAAATTACACTAATATTTATGAGGGTTGTTTCTAAATTTAATACAGGAGTTGTAAAATTACATAAGTTGTTGATTTATAAGGAAATAATTTTAGAAGTATTTTTGAAAATGTTTTGTAAGGTATTGATTTGCTTAGATCAATGTGGTAAACTTGCCGCGCAAATTGGAGCAAGTTTGTAATGTCTAAGTTAAATACCAATGCAGCGAATCTAGTAGATAAGTATATTCGCCAAACCAGCCCATATAATATGGTCGATACTCGCAAAAGACGTGGTTTACAAGCTGAAATTAATAAGATAGATGCTATTCGGAAGGTAATTTTGAATAGCAAAATTGATGACAAAGAACTTCTACGATTTCGTGTAGAGTTAAATAAATTAGTATACGTAATTGATAGTCAACTTGTAGAGACTAAAACTACCTAAATAAAATCACCAATGGGTGATTTATGCTTGACTTAGATGATTATGTGGTCTTACTTAAAATCTTAGAACGTGAAATTAAGATTGCAGACCCTGTTACTGCACACAATATTGCTAGAGAACTATCGGCAATTTACTTAAAAACTAATTTTACTGGTCCTCAGAAAGGTGTTGCTGAACGTCTTGGCAGCATGATTGTGTATATTAATAAGACAGTTCCCGATTACTCAGAAGTTCTTACTGAACTTATTCAAGATATTATTCATAAAATAAAAAACCGTGCTTAGTCTTCCAACGTAAGCACGGTTATTTCTGTTTCTGCTTGAGTTAGCATCACATTCAATTCGGGAACTGATTCATGCAATTTCTTCGTCATCTGTTGCATAGCATCTGTTGACAAATCTGATGGCACTTGAATTAATATAAGATGCTTCTTAGTCTTTAGTTTTATTTCCTGCATCTACAATTCCTAGAACGTGTTCGATATAAACACTAGCATGATGATACTTGGTGAAGTTGAAAAACTTTTTATTATGTTCCCACGTAAATTGTTGTGCTGGACGGCTCCATTCCATGAAAAATGTAGTCGGAGGCAACATTGGAACCGGGTCTTTTAGTATTGCATATCCAACATGAGAAATCTTATTCTTTACACTCTCATTGAAATATACCCTTGGTGCAGCAAAGGTGATTGCACATCCACCATAATATTCCGCAGCAAGAATTGCTAATGCTCCACCCAAAGAATGCCCTGTAAAGATAACTGATTTTGGATTAAAAATCAAGGGATCAATAAGTTTCTTAAGGTCAGTAAATGCCATTATAAATCCGCGATGAGCATTACGTCCAACCAAATTTTTCTTAGGTAGAAAATTCAATACACGCTTTGTGTTTGACCACATAGAAAATTCTGTTCCACGAAACGCAACATACTTATTTCCTTGATGAATGATGTACAGAGCTTTCAATCCATTAGATTCTACAATTGATAATTGGTCTACACCTAATTCCTGGCCAATTTTTGTAATGAAATCATCACTAAAATAAGCCAGAATTGAAAATAGAAGTGAAGTCTGAGTAATATCAGATGATGGTTCTTTTTTTATTACAGCATATAGTTTACGAAATGAAAGAAGGCGAGCATCCACAGAAGTTTC
>JACCDR010065430.1_pt1 | contig 18138 bp, 15 predicted proteins | sample 7446431 | NCBI WGS metagenome assembly JACCDR01 (sample SAMN15323443, study PRJNA562643) | freshwater metagenome | isolation source: river surface water | place: USA:Blue River Watershed | collected 2017-08-17
CCCGCCTCGTGGACGAGTTTGCCGGCAGGGCCCGGGCGGGCACGGCCGGATCAGCGGTGGGTTAGTGGCCTTTTTGGGGGCTGTGGGGGGGTGCAGGCGAGGCCTCGCCGTCCAGGTCCGCCACTGTGGCGGCGCGCTGCTGCTCAACGCACCTGGCAGACCTTGGCGTCGCCGAGTCCTGCCACGCGGCTGCGCCGCTCGTCGCGGCCGCTGGCCGCGACAGGTGCGTTTTCAACGCCACTCGCAGAGCTCGTGGCCGCTTCGCCGTCCAGGTCCGCACAAGCGGACCTGGAGCCGCGGCTCAACGCACCTGGCAGACCTTGAGCATGTTGGTGCCGCCGGGGTGGCCCATCGGTTCGCCGCAGGTGATGGCGTAGGTCTCGCCCGGGCGCAGCACGCCTTTTTCGATCAGCAGCATCTCGGCCTTGGCCAGCGCTTCGTCGCGGTCGGCCAACTTGGGCATCATCAGCGGCTGCACGTTGCGGTACAGCGTCATGCGGCGGTGGCTCTGCGGCTGCGAGGTCAGGCCGTAGATGGGCACCTTGATGCTGTGGCGGCTCATCCACAACGCGGTCGACCCGCTTTCGGTCAGCGCCAGGATGGCCTTGCAGCCCAGGTGGTGCGCGGTGAACAGCGCACCCATGGCAATGCTCTGGTCGATGCGGTTGAAACGCTTGGCAGTGAAGTCGGCGTCCAGCAGCACGTCCTCAGCCCGCTCGGCTTCCAGCGCAATCTGGTGCATCTGCTCCACCGTTTCCACCGGGTACTTGCCGGCGGCGGTTTCGGCGCTCAGCATCACGGCGTCGGTACCGTCGAGCACGGCATTGGCCACGTCAGAGACCTCGGCGCGTGTGGGCACGGGCGCCAGGATCATGCTCTCCATCATCTGCGTGGCCGTGATCACCACCTTGTCCAGCTCACGCGCCATGCGGATCATGCGTTTTTGCAGCGCCGGCACGGCCGCGTTGCCCACCTCCACCGCCAGGTCGCCCCGCGCCACCATGATGCCGTCGCTGGCGCGCAGAATCGCCTCCAGGTTCGGGATGGCTTCGCTGCGCTCAATCTTCGCTATCAGCGCCGTCTTGTGCCGCCAGGGTTCACCCGCCACGTTGGCCAACTGGCGCGCCATTTCCATATCGGTGGCGTTTTTCGGAAAGCTCACCGCCAAAAAGTCGCACTGGAAGGCCATCGCGGTTTTGATGTCGTCCATGTCCTTGGCCGTCAGCGCCGGTGCCGTCAGGCCACCGCCGGCCTTGTTGATGCCCTTGTTGTTGGACAGCACCCCGCCCAGCACCACCTGGGTGTGCACCTGCTCGCCGCGCACGGCCTGCACCGTCAGCTTGATGAGGCCGTCGTTGAGCAGCAGCACGTCACCCGGGCGCACGTCGCGCGGCAGTTCCTTGTAATCCAGGCCCACGGCGGTGACGTCGCCGGGCTCGGTGCGTGCGGCGTCCAGCACAAAGGGCTGGCCGGCTTCCAGCAGCACCTTGCTGTCGACAAACTTGCCGACACGAATCTTTGGGCCTTGCAAGTCGGCCATCAGCGCGATGGGCTTGCCCACCTTGGCCGCCACGCTGCGCACCAGCTCGGCCAGGTTGATATGGTCTTGCGCCTTGCCGTGGCTGAAGTTCAGCCGCACCACATCCACACCGGCCCGCATCAGGCGCTCCAGCACATCGGGGTCGCTGGAAGCGGGGCCGAGGGTGGCAACGATTTTGGTGGCTCGGGTCATGGGGCAGCGCTCCGGTGGTCGTTCAGGGCAATCGGTAAGGCGCGGCGATTATGGGCGCCGCAGGCCCTGGGCAGTTACCGTCGGGTTACGGCGGCCGGCCCCGCGCTACCCGGGCATCACCCGGCTGCACGCTGCGCCAGCACCTCGAAGGCCGGCAGCGTCTTGCCCTCCAGCACCTCCAGGAAAGCACCGCCGCCGGTGCTGATGTAGCCGATGTCTTTTTCGATGCCGTACTTGGCAATGGCCGCCAGCGTGTCACCACCGCCGGCGATGCTGAAGGCGCTGCTGGCGGCGATGGCACGGGCCAGCGTTTCGGTGCCGTGGGCGAACGCGTCAAATTCAAACACCCCCACGGGGCCGTTCCAGACGATGGTGCCGGCGCTTTTCAACTGCTGCGCCAACGCCGCTGCGGTCTGCGGGCCGATGTCGAGAATCAGGTCGTCAGCCGCCACGTCGGCCACGGCCTTCACCGTGGCCGGCGCGTCGGCGGCAAAGGTTTTGGCCACCACCACGTCGGTGGGTATGGGCACGGCCGCGCCGCGCGCCTGCATCGCCGCCATCACCGCGCGTGCGTCGTCCAGCAAGCCGGGTTCGGCCAGGCTCTTGCCGATGGGCAGGCCAGCGGCCAGCATGAAGGTGTTGGCGATGCCGCCGCCCACGATCAGGCCGTCCACTTTGGCAGCCAGGCTTTGCAAGATGGTGAGCTTGGTGCTGACCTTGCTGCCGGCCACGATGGCCACCAGCGGCCGGCGCGGCTGCGCCAGGGCTTTCGTGACGGCGTCAATTTCTGCAGCCAGCAGCGGCCCGGCGCAAGCCACGGGGGCGTACTGCGCGATGCCGTAGGTGCTGGCCTCGGCGCGGTGCGCAGTGCCAAAGGCGTCGTGCACAAAGATGTCGCACAGCGCCGCCATTTGGCGCGCCAGCGCTTCGTCGTTTTTCTTCTCGCCTTTGTTGACGCGGCAGTTTTCCAGCAGCACCACCTGGCCGGGCTGCACATCCACGCCGTCCACCCAGTGGGCCCGCAGCGGAACCGGGCAGCCCAGCAGTTCAGACAGGCGCGCCGCCACCGGCGCCAGCGAGTCTTCGGGCTTGAAGGCGCCCTCGGTGGGCCGGCCCAGGTGTGAGGTGACCATCACCGCCGCACCGGCGTCCAGCGCCATGCGGATGCAAGGCACGCTGGCGCGGATGCGGGTGTCTTCGGTGATGTGGCCCGCATCATCTTGCGGCACGTTCAGGTCGGCGCGGATGAACACCCGCTTGCCGGCCACACGGCCGGCAGCCACCAGGTCGGTCAGACGAATGACGTTCATGGTTCAGTCTCCAAAATTCAGTCTCCGAAAGGGAGGGGGGTTGAAACAGTAAAGGGTGGGCCCGGTGGCCGGTGCCGTGTGCATTCACCAGCCCAGCCCCAGCCGCAGCGGCAGCAGCACGGCCATGCCGGTGATGATGGTGCCCAGAATGCCCCGCCGCCACCAGAAGTAGGCAGCGCCGGCGAGTGCGGCAAACACCCGCGCGTCTTGCCAGTGGCCGATGAGCTGGCCGCGGGTCATCAACACCTCGGGAAGCACCACGGCAGCCAGCGCCGCCAGCGGTGCGTAGCGCAGGCCCTGGCGCAGCCAGTCGGGCAGTGGCAGCTCGCGCCGCGTCAGGAAAAACGCGCCGCGCGTGGCAATGGTCAGCGCCGTAAGGCCGAGCACGGCGAGGGTGCCTTCCCAGTAGCCCATCAGGTCTGGTCTTCCAGCGGTTGCCCGGCCTTGCCCTGCCACTGCTGCCGGCCGTGGTCCATCAGCAGGCCCATCGCCACCGCCGTGGCGATGGCCACCACGATGTTCAGCTTGTAGGGCAAGGCGTAAGCGGCGATGGCGGCGCAGCCAGCCACCACGCCGGCCACCGCCGTGGCCCGGCCCTGCACCAGCGACAGCGCCAGCCCCAGCAGCGCCAGCGTGCCGGCGAAGCCGATGCCCCAGTGCAGCGGCACCGCATCAGCCAAGAAAATGCCGGCCAGCGACGGCACCTGCCAGGCGAACCAGTTGGTCAGGGTGCCGCCCCAGAAGTAAGGCGGCTGCTCGGGCGCGGGCACCGGCTGCGGAAAGCGGCGCATGAACATCACGTAGTTCAGGTCGGCCGTCAGGTAAGCCCAGCGCAGCCGCTGGCCAAAGGGCAGGTGCGCCACGTAGGGCCGCCACTGGGCGCTGAAGATCATGAAGCGCAGGTTCACGCACAGCGCCGTGGCCCACACCACCCACAGCGGCGCGCCGGCGCTCATCAAGGGCAGCACGGCCAGTTGTGCGCTGCCGGCAAACACCAGCAGCGACATCATCACCATCAAACCCAACGGCAAGCCGCTGTTGCCCATGGCCACGCCGGTGATGAGGCCCCAGGCCGCGATGCCCACCGCCGTGCCCAGCATGTCGCGGGCGCCACGGGCAAATTCGGGGTGGCGCCAGATGGGCGCAGGGCGAGCAGGGTGCACGGCGGCATTGTCGCCGCTGTGGCTTGCGCAGCTTGATGCGCAGCTTGATGCGCAGCTTGATGCGCAGCTTGATGCAACACCACCCACTGCAAGGGCGGCAGGTGGCGGGTGTGTGGGCGGGCGTTGTGGGTGGGTGCGGTGCAGCGAGGGCACTGCGCCCACGGTCGTTTTATTGTTTTTTGGCGGCGCCTTTGCCGGCAGGCTTGCCATCGCTGTGTTTGTCGTCTTCAGCGTCTTCTTCGGCCTGTGCCAGCGCCGGGTCGGGGGGCGGTGGCGGGGGCGGGGGCGGCACGGCTTCGATCTTGTTTTCGCGCATGTAGTCGTTCATCTCTTTCCAGCCCGCAAACACCGCCGCTTTGTCGGCGCGTTTGTTGGTCAGGTAACACTGCTCTACCGAGCGCGCCGCATGCCGGCAACCGGCGCCGATGGCCTTGCCCTCGGCCTCTTGGCGCGCGGCCAGCGCCGATGCCGATTCAATGCCCAGCAGGTCACAGCCTGACAGCAGCAGCGAAACGCCCGCCAGCAGCCAGCAGCTGCGTACGTTCAACGCGGGTGGGGGTGGGGGTGGCATGGTGCAGACATTCAGCAATGTCTGCGTTATCGGCCGCTGCCCCGGCGGGCTTGAGGGCCGGCGCAGGCGGCGCCGGGGCTCGCAGTCACCCGGTCTAACCGGAGGGCAAAGCTTGCCAGCGGCGCAAGAACTCGGCCGTCGGCAGCCGCTTGCCGCCCGCTTGCTGCACCTCCAGCAGCGCCAGCGCACCCTGCCCGCAGCCCACCCACAGCTGGTCTGGGGCTGTGGGCAACCGCTGGCCGGGCGGGCCAACGGCCGGCGCGCAACGCGCGCGCCACACCTTCAGCTCCAGCAACGCCGGGTCCGGCGGGGCCATCAGCACACGCGCCTGGGCACCCGGAAAAGGGTCAAAAGCGCGCACGCGCCGTTCCAGCTCGGCAGCCGGGCGCTGCCAGTCCAGCAGCGCCTCGGCTTTGTCCAGCTTGTGGGCATAACTCACACCCTGCTCGGGCTGGCGCTGGCGCTGCAGCCCGCCGTTGCCGGGCCCCTGACCCAGCGCCTGCAACACCTGCACCACCTGCTGCGCACCCCGTACGGCCAGGCGGTCGTGCAGGCTGGTGGTGGTGTCGTCAGCGTGTATGGGCTCGGTGGCCACCGACCACATGTCGCCGGTGTCCAGGCCCTCGTCCATCTGCATGATGGTGATGCCGGTCTCGCGGTCGCCAGCTTCGATGGCGCGGTGGATGGGCGCAGCACCCCGCCAGCGCGGCAGCAGCGAGGCGTGGATGTTGATGCAGCCCAGCGGCGGCAACGCCAGCGTCCAGGCCGGCAAGATCAGGCCGTAAGCGGCCACCACCAGGGCCTGCGGCGCGGCTGCGGCCAGTTGCTCGCGTGCGGCAGCGGCGTCTTGCGGGTACTTGCCGTCCAGCCGCAGGCTGCGCGGCTGCGCCACCGGCACACCCAGCGTCTGCGCCAGTTGTTTTACCGGCGAGGCCTGCAGCTTCAGGCCACGGCCGGCCGGGCGGTCGGGCTGCGTCAGCACCAGCACCACGTCATGGCCGGCGTCATGCAAGGCCTGCAGCGCCACGGCTGCAAAGGCGGGGGTGCCGGCGAAAGCGAGCTTCATGCGGCCCGCCGCTGAGCACCACACGCCGTGCGTGCAGGGGCAGCGCCTGGAGCGTGGGCGGCGGGTTCAGCGGCCACGCTGCTCTTCGCGGGTTTTTTTCAGCATGCGGGTGCGGATGCGCACCCGCTTGAGCGAGCTCAGGTATTCCACGAACACCTTGCCCACCAGGTGGTCCATCTCGTGCTGCACACACACGGCGGCCAGGCCCTCGGCGTCCATCTCGAAAGGCTGGCCGTCACGGTTGAGCGCGCGCACGGTGACGCGGGCGTGGCGCTCCACGCGTTCAAAAACAGTGGGTACCGACAGGCAGCCTTCTTCGCTGTAGGCCATCTCGTCGCTGCGCTGGGTGATTTCGGGGTTCACCAGCACGACGGGCTCGTCACGGCCTTCGGAGGTGTCCATCACGATCACGCGTATGTGACGGTCCACCTGCGTGGCGGCCAGGCCGACGCCGTCGGCGGCGTACATGGTCTCGATCAAGTCGCTGATGAAGCTGCGGATGGACTCATCGAAGGCCATCACGGGCTTGGCGACCGTGTGCAGACGGGGATCAGGGTATCGCAGGATGGGGAGTTGGGCCATGGGCGGGTCTGGACATGAAAAAGCACCGGCTGCAGGCCCGCAGGTGCCGAGCCTGGCCGCCGGTTTGTTTGCGGCATCAAGGGTTTAGGGGCAGAATCTGCCAAACCATATGAAGATTGTCGCCGGTTGGGCTGGCAACGGGTGGCTGCTGCTGGGCAGCAGGGTTTTGCGTGCCGCCGGGCCATTGCGTGCATGCACTTGCTGCGCCCTCCGCAACCCCAACCGCAAAATCAGCACAACACCAGTACAACATCAGTACAACACCAGCTCAGGCGGTATTTTGGCACCGCCCATGGGAACCACCCGACCAGCCGCCCGGAGACCACCGCTTGATGAGCCTGTACACCTTGCGCACCCACAGCGGCTCTTCAGCAGCACCCCAGCGGCTTTCACCACCCTGGGCCCGCTTCAGCACAGGGGCCCTGCACACCGTGACGCGTAACGTTATGAGCCCTGACCGGTCGCTCCTGAACTGCACGGCCTTGAGCCTGGCGTTGGCTTTGCTGGCCACCACCAGTGCCGCCCACGCCCAGGGCAGCCGCCTGCCCGTCACCCCCGAGTGGCGCGACACCGCCGCGCGGGTGGCACAAGCCGGTGTGCCGCTGGCCGACCTGGCCCCCAACGCACCCGACGCCTACACCGTCAAGCCCGGCGATACGCTGTGGGGCATTTCGACGTTGTTTCTGAAAACCGCCTGGCGCTGGCCCGAGCTGTGGGGCATGAACCTGCAGCAGATCCGCAACCCGCACCTCATCTACCCCGGGCAGGTGCTGGTGCTGGAAAAAAGCGACGGCCGCGCCCGTCTGCGTGTGGCCAGCGGCGAACCGGGCACGGTGAAGCTGTCGCCCCGCGTGCGTGCCAGTGAAATGGACAACGGCGCCATCGCGGCGATACCGCTGAACCTGATTGCACCCTTCCTGACCGAAGCGGTGGTCTTCAACAGCAACGAACTGGAACAGGCACCGCGCATCGTGGCCACACAAGAAGGCCGGGTGATGGTGTCGCGCGGCGAAACCGCCTATGTGCGCGGCGACCTGGGCGGCGCACGCGACTTCCGCATCTTCCGCCAACTGGTGCCCCTGCTTGACCCGGTGAGCAAAGAAGTGCTGGGTTACGAAGGCCGCTTTGTCGGCACGGCAGAGCACGTGCGCAGCGGCGGCGCCCCGGCCGGCACAGTGCCCCCCGGCGCGGTGGTGCCCACCACCTTCACCATCACCAGCACGCGGCTCGAAGCCGGCGTGGGCGACCGCCTGTCGCCCACGCCGCAGCAAGAACTGCTGGCCTACGTGCCACGTGCACCTTCCGGCCCGGTGGACGCACGCATCGTGTCGCTGTACGGCGACGGCTTGCGCGCCGGCCAAAACCAGGTGGTGTCGATCAACCGCGGCCAGCGCGACGGCCTGGAGCGCGGCAACGTGCTGGCGCTGTGGCGTTCGGGCGCAGCGGCTGTGGACACCACCGGCGCCGTGAAGACGGCCATGCGGCTGCCCGACGAACGCCATGGCCTGCTGTTTGTGTTCCGCGTGTTCGACCGTGTGTCTTACGCGCTGGTGCTGAACGTGCAAGAGCCGGTGCGCGCTGGCGACCGCGTCACCCAGCCCTGAGTGGCTGAGAGCCTGTGAAGCGTTCTGCGGCGCCCGCTGGGGCCGCCAGGCACTGCAGCCGGTTGTGACATGGCCGCCGACGACGACTTTGAAGCCTGGTTCAGGCTGCTCGAAACCCCCGGCGTCGGCCGCGACACCGCACGGCGGCTGCTGGCCGCCTGCGGCTCGGCGCAGGCGGTTTTCAACACCCCGCTGGCCACGCTGCGCGGGCTGGTGGGCGAGCCGCTGGCCCGCTTGCTGCTGGCCGAGCCCGGCCCCGTGCAGGCCACACGGGCGCAGGCCGCACGCCATTGGCTGAACGCAGCGCCCCACCACCACGTGCTGAAACTGGGCGACACCGGCTACCCGGCACCGCTGCTGCAGACCGCTGACCCACCCTTGATGCTGTACGTGCAGGGCGATCCCCAGGCGCTGCGGGCACGCAGCGTGGCCGTGGTGGGCAGCCGCAGCGCCACCGCGCAGGGCCTGGACAACGCACGCGCCTTTGGCCGCAGCTTGGCCGAACACGGGCTGGTGGTGGTGTCGGGCCTGGCGGCGGGCATTGATGCGGCGGCGCACGAAGGCGCGCTGGCGGCGGCCCCACCCCGGGCCGAGGCTGACGCTGTGGCCGACGCCCACACCCCCCGTTTTTTGACCGTGGCCGTGGTCGGCACGGGCCTGGACCGTGTCTACCCCCCGCGCAACCAGGCGCTGGCGCAGCGCATTGCACAGGCCGGCGCCGTGGTCAGCGAATATGCGCCTGGCACGCCGGCGCTGCCCGAACACTTTCCGCAGCGCAACCGCATCATCGCCGGCCTGAGCCTGGGCACGCTGGTGGTGGAAGCGGCATTGCGCTCGGGCTCACTGATCACCGCGCGCCTGGCCAGCGAGGCCGGCCGCGAGGTGTTTGCGATACCGGGCTCGATCCACGCCACGCAGTCGCGCGGCTGCCATGCACTCATCAAAACCGGGGCCAAGTTGGTCGAGTCGGCGCAAGACATTCTCGAAGAGTTGGCGCCTACCAACATGCGCCAACAGGCCCTGTTCGACCGGCCTGTGGCCGACCGCCAGGCCGGTGCCAGCAAACCCGGCGGCAACAGCCTGCCGCACCCGCCGCACCCACAGCAGGAGCTGCTGGACGCCCTGGGCGACGACCCCGTGACCACCGATGCGCTGGTCTCGCGCACCGGCTGGCCGGCCTCGGCGCTGGCCGTGCACTTGCTGGAACTCGAACTTGAAGGCCTGGTCGCTCGCCTGCCCGGCGGTTTGTACCAAAGGCGGCACGCTGGCTGAAGCCCTTACCGCGCTGCGGCTGTGGGCTCGGGTATAGTGAATCGATGTTTGATGTGCTCGTTTATCTGTACGAGAACTACTGGCGCCCTGACGCCTGCCCAGAGCCCAAGCTGCTCTCGCGCAAGCTCTCGGCGGTGGGGTTTGAGGCCGAAGAAATCCAGGATGCTTTGCAATGGCTGGACGGTCTGGCCGATTCGGCCGAGTCTTGCACCGGCAGCCCTGTGCAAGGCAGCGTGCGCATCTTTGCCCCGCAAGAACATGAGGTGCTGGGCGAAGAGTCCATCGGCTTCATCACCTTTTTGGGCTCGGCCGGAGTGCTGTCTTCAGCGATGCGCGAAATGGTGATCGACCGCGCCATGGCCGTGGGCGGCGGGCCGATGGAGCTGGAAGACCTGAAGATCATCGTGCTGATGGTCTTCTGGAGCCTGGGCGAAGAACCTGACGCGCTGGTGCTGGACGAACTGTTTGTCGCGTCTGAAGACCGTTTGATTCACTGACAGCCTGCCATGCTGGCAGGCCCGCGGTGGCCGGGCTGTGGCGCTACGGTGGGCGCCGTGGCGGGCAAACCGCAGCTGGTCAGTTCAACAGCCGCGTGCCGTCGACGTCAAGCTTGGCCAGCGCGCTGCGTGTGGCGCGCACCGTCAGGGCTTCGTCTTGCGCCGGCAGCAGCAGCCCGGCCTGCAGGTAAGACGCCAGTCGGTGCTGCTGGAAAAGCACACAGCGCCCCTGCTGGGTGACAAACAAGGACAACTGGTTGCGCATGCCTTGCCAGGCCAGTTGCACGGCTTCGCTGTGGCCGTGCCGCTCGAGCATGAACCAGCTGCCCACTTGCAATTCACGCGCCCAGGACACCATGGCCGCCGTTGGCAAAGAGCCGCCTTCCAGCACCACTTCCAACTCGGAACTCTGGTGGCCCGACAGGTCCAGCACCATCGACTCGTCGATTTCCACGTCCTTGGCCGCCGGCAGCAGTTCTTCCAGCGTCTCCAAGCGCTCCATCATCTCGCGCAAGCGGTCGTCGGGTATCACGGCGGCCTTGGCGCTGAAGGCCGCAGCCAAGGCGTTGTTCAGCTGGTGGATCTGCTCGTCCTGGCGGCTGGCGTCCATACCGGCCGAAGCCATGCCCTCGCGCAGCGACTTCAGCAAGGGCGGCAGCCGCCGCAACACCTCGGCCCGCGCTTCACGCGTGACCTTGGCGCTGGCCGACCAGATGAGGTCGGCAGCGGCGCGTTTCATGGTGCGCGTGGCCGGGCTCTGGCCGCCATACCGCACGGCCGTGGTGGCCAGCACATCGGCCCAAACGTGGAACAAGAACTGCCGCACGCCTTCCTGCACCGGCACTTCGTTGAGCATGCGCCGCAACTCGATGGTGTATTGGATGGCCAGCGTCTCGCGCTGCTCCACCTGCTGCGCCAGTGACACGCCCTTTTTGGTGGCCTCGTTTTCGTTCTTGAAGTAGTGCTCCAGGAACTTCTCGAATTCGGTCAACACGGTCTGGAAGACACGCCGGCCGGTGTCGGGGTAGGCTTCGACCACCTGCACGATGCGCTTGATCTCCTTGCCCAGCGATTCGCCCACACCGCGCCCCGCTGCCGTGTCAAAGCCCATCACACAGGCGCCCATGCGGTCAATCAGACGGCGCGCCGGGTGGTCGACGGTGGCGAAAAAGTCGGGCTCTGACACCGCCACGCGCAACACCGGCATCTGCAGCCGTGCAAACCAGACGCGGATGCTGGCCGGGATGCGGTCTTCGGTGAGGATGCTCTGGAACAGCAGCGCCACGATTTCAATGGTGGCTCGCTCCTCGGGCGTGGCTGCAGCCTTCTTCAGCGCCTGCTTGCGCTGCTGCAACTCCTCCAGCATCACCGGCGTGGTGACGACAAAACCGCCGGGCGAATCGCTCGCGTCCAGCTGCTGCTGGATGCCCATTTGCGCGCTGTGGATGGCACGCGACAGGCCCTCGGACAGCCGCGCCGGTGCGTGCACGCCGTGCGGTCTGGAGCCGCCGCCAAAATCGGGCACATGGCGGCCCACCAAGCGGTTCAGCCGGCCCATTACCGCTTCGGCATTTTCCTGACTGCGCGCCAGCGGTGCAGTACGTGTCATCAAACGCGTTTCTTCGCTGACTTGGTGGGCGTTGAGGTTGTCCGGGCCGGGCCAGTGCCCCGGCGAACGAGAACCCGGCGCTGCCAGCCCCACCGGCCTGCCTGCCCCCACCGCCCGGCCCGCGCCCACCGCATGCACCGCCCCCACAGGCAGCACCGACACCGGGCCCATGCTGGTGGCAAAACCCGCGCCGCCCGTGCTGGCGCCGGCAACACCGTCACCCGGCCCCAGGCCGAGAAAACCGCTGCCCGCCTGCCAGGCCAGCGAGGCCTGCGGGTGCGTGCGCGAGCGCCGCACCAAGGGCCGCAGGTCGACATCGGGCAACACACCCTGGGTCGACAGCCAGCGGTTGGCCTCGTGGTAAGCCTCTTCGACGAGCAGCGCAAACTCTTCGTTCAAGGTGGTCTGCACCTCGCGCCAGCCTGCCAGCGACAGACCAGCGGCGCGCCAGGCGTCAAAGACGATGCTGGCCAACACATGTGCGCGCAACATGTCTTGCGGGTCCAATTCCTGGCGGCCTTCCAGATGGGCCACACGTGAACGCAGATCGGAAAACTCCCACGAGGCGCGGTCCATGATGGCCAGCGCCAGGCGCGAGGTGACGATCTCCAGGTCGATGGTGTCGTCAGACACCAGGCTCAGCGAATCGCGGTTGGCGTTGGCCAGGCTGGACAGCTCGCCCAGTTTCGAGGGTGCAACGCCGGTGCTGAGCAGGTGCTTCAGGCTGCTGACGATGCCGCGGTGCCAACCCTGGGCATGGGCCATCAAGCCCTGCATCAGGTCACGGCGGCGCTGGAACACGGCGTGTTCGCTGGGCTTGTCGAGCAAGCCCCTGCAAGCATCCATCACCGCCTGCACCAAAGGCGCGAGCCCCTTGACCAGCTCTTCGGTGTACAGCCGACGCGCCTGACTGGCGATATTTCCCTGCTGGGCGCGCGTGACCATGTCAAACGAACTTATGACGAATCGGTGGCATTGCAAACCACTCTACACCACGGCTCCGGCGTTCGGGTCGTTGGGGTCAAGTTCCTTGCCGCCACCGCCACCACTGACCAAGTCTTCGCGCTTCACGCCCAGCCACATGGCAATGCCAGCCGCCACGAAGATGGACGAATAGATGCCAAACAAGATGCCGATGGTCAGCGCCACCGCGAAGTAGTGCAAGGTGGGGCCACCAAAGAGCAACATCGAGACCACCATCAGCTGGGTGCTGCCGTGCGTGATGATGGTGCGGCTGGTGGTGCTGGTGATGGCGCGGTCGATGGTCTGCGGTGTGGTGAGTTTGCGGAACTTACGAAATGTCTCGCGCACGCGGTCGAAGATCACCACCGACTCGTTGACCGAATAACCCAGCACGGCCAGGATGGCGGCCAGCACCGCCAGCGAAAATTCCCACTGAAAAAAGGCAAAAAAGCCCAGGATGATGACCACGTCGTGCAGGTTGGCCACGATGCCGGCAACAGCAAACTTCCATTCGAAGCGCATCGCCAAGTAGGCCATGATGCCCAGCACGGTGACGAGCAGGGCCCAGGCGCCGTTTTCATACAACTCGGCACCCACCGACGGGCCTATGAATTCGGTGCGCTTCAATTCCAGCGGTTCGCTGCCGTCGGCCTTGGTGCATGAAGGCCGCGTGATCTGGTCGCCCTGGGGCGTGGTGATCTGGCGCGAGCCCACGGTGCCCTGGTCGGCCTTGCACAGCGCCTGAAAGACGAGGCCCGAGACCTCAATCTGCTTGACATCGGGGCGCACGGGCAGGCGTATCAGCACATCGCGCGACGTGCCAAAGGTCTGCACCTGCACCTCGCCAAAGCCCAGTTGTTCAACGGTGTGGCGGGTGCGCGGCACGTCAGCGGCGCTGGCGTACTGCACCTCCAGCAAGGTGCCGCCGGTGAACTCGATCGAAGGGTTCAAGCCCTTGGTGACGAGAAAAAAAACGGCCAGTGCAAAGGTGATGAAAGAAACAGCGTTCAGTGCCAGCGCATGGCGCATGAACGGGATGTCTTTCTTGAAGCGAAAAAATTCCATCTTGATGTTCTCAGCGGGTTTCAGGCCTTGGCCTGGCCGCCCTCGGGCGGGTCTGCAGTTTCGTTGGTGGGGCCGTCAGGGCGCCAGACCTGGCCGATGGAGACCGACTTCAGGCGCTTTTGGCGGCCGTACCACAGGTTGACCAAGCCGCGCGAGAACATCACAGCCGAGAACATTGAGGTCAGGATGCCCAGGCAGTGCACGATGGCAAAGCCGCGCACCGGGCCCGAGCCAAAAGCCAGCAGCGCCAGCCCGGCGATCAAGGTGGTGATGTTGCTGTCCAAAATGGTGCCCCAGGCCTTTTCGTAGCCGATGTGTATGGCCTGCTGGGGTGACATGCCCTGGCGCAGTTCTTCGCGCACCCGCTCGTTGATCAGCACGTTGGCATCAATGGCCATGCCCAGCGTCAGCGCAATGGCGGCCATGCCCGGCAGCGTCAAGGTGGCCTGCAGCATCGACAACACCGCCACCAGGCACAGCAGGTTGAAACCCAGCGCAATGGTGGAAAACACGCCAAACAGCATGTAGTAACCACACATGAACACCGCGATGGCAATGAAGCCGTACAGCACGCTGTTGATGCCCTGCGCGATGTTCTCGGCGCCCAGGCTGGGGCCGATGGTGCGTTCTTCGATGAACTCCATCGGCGCGGCCAGCGCGCCAGCGCGCGTGAGCAGCGCCAGGTCGGCGGTTTCTTGCGGTGTGAAGTTGCCGCTGATCTGGAAGTCGGTGCTGAACTCGCCCTGGATGGTGGCCACCGAGATGGCCTCACCCTTGCCTTTTTCGTACAGCACGATGGCCATGCGCTTTTGCAGGTTCTCGCGCGTGACGTTGCGCATCGAACGGCCCGCCACATCGTCCAGCCGCACCGACACCGCCGGGCGCTGCTGGTTGTCGATGGTGGCGCTGGCTTGTTTGAGCTGTTCGCCAGTGGCGATGACGTCGCGCTTGAGGCCCACCATCACCGGCGGGGCGTCGCTGGTGCGGCGAATGGGCACGGTTTCAGCAGCAGTGGCGGTGTCTTCTTCCACCAACCTGAACTGCAAGGTGGCGGTGCGGCCGATGATGTCTTTGGCACGCGCGGTGTCCTGCACGCCGGGCAATTGCACCAGCACGCGGTCCAGGCCCTGCTGTTGAATGACGGGCTCGGCCACACCCAATTCGTTCACCCGCTTGTGCAGGGTTTCGATGTTTTGCTTCACCGCCTGGGTGCCGATGTCGGTGATGGCCTTGCCTTCCAGCCGGCCTACGAGGCGCAAACCCTCGGCTGCGGGCTCGGTCGTCCACTGCACCGAGGGCATGCGGTCGGCCAGCAGGTCGCGCGCTGCGGGGCCCACCGACGCGTCGGGCAGGTTCACCGTGATGCTGGCGCCGTCGCGCGCGATGCCGGCAAAACGGATGCGCTTTTCGCGCAGCGCATTGCGTGCCTCGCTGGCATAGGTGTCGATCTGCTGCTTGACGGCGGCCCGCATGTCCACTTGCAGCAGGAAGTGCACGCCACCGCGCAAGTCCAGCCCCAAGTACATGGGCAGCGCGTGCAGCTTGGCCATCCAGGCCGGCGAATTCGACACCAGATTCAGCGCCACGATGTAACGCGGGTCGCTGGGGTCGGGGTTCAAGGCCTTGTTGATGGCGTCCTTGGCCTTGATCTGCGTATCGGTGTCTTTGAATCGCGAGCGCACCGAGTTGCCTTCAAACTGCACCTGGTCGCTGGGCACACCCGCCGCCTGCAGCGCCTGGGTGACGCGGTTGACGGTGGACGTGTCAATCTTGACCGTGGACTTGCCGCTGCTGACCTGCACCGCAGGCACTTCACCAAAAAAGTTGGGTGCGGTGTACAGCAGGCCCACCAGCAAAGCGACGCCGAGGATCGCGTATTTCCACCAAGGGAAGCGGTTCATGCAGAGTTCCTAAGGGGCTGCGCGCACAGCAACGGTACGCGCGCCGGGTGGGGCTTCCAGTGCAGCCCTGGGGGCCGTGCCGAAACGCCAGAGCAGTGCTTTTGATCTGGGGCGGTGAGCCCAGCCTTCAAGACACCGGGCCGGGGGGGTGAACCGCCAAAAAAACTACAGACGCCAGCCCGCCACTACTTGAAGGTGCCCTTGGGCAGCACCTGAATGACGGCACCACGCTGCACCTGCAGCTCGGTGCCGTTGGCCACCTCCACGTGCAGGTAGCTGTCACCCAGCTTGGCGACGCGGCCCAGCACACCCCCAGCGATGACAACCTCGTCGCCTTTGGCCAGCGCCTCGATCATCGCTTTGTGTTCTTTTTGCTTCTTCATCTGCGGCCTGATCATGATGAAGTACAGCACCACAAACATCAAGACCAGCGGCAGCAGGCTGATCAGGGTGGACTCGGCGCCGCCAGACGCAGCGGCAGGGGCGGTTTGGGCGATGGCTTGGGAGATGAACACGTCGGGCCGTCCTGTGGGGTGTAGGGGTTGAGGGCTGGCGTTGCACCAGCCAACCGGCCATTTTAGCGACGACCGCCGGCACCACCCGGTCCTGGCCTCTGGGATGGGGCCTGAAGCCGTGCGGTAGGCAGGGTTTTGGACGGGCGCAGGACGAAGCCGGTCTGCGCTAGTGGGCCAGCCAGGGCCGACCGGCGGCACACGTCATCAGCTCACACCAGCACTTCAGCGCAACGCGGGTGCCCCAGGAAGGCCTGCGGGCTGGCGCTGGCGCCATAGGCGCCCGACTGGTAGACGACCACCAGGTCGCCGACATCGGCCGCCGGCAGCTCCATGCGGTCGGCCAGCAGGTCCAGCGGGGTGCACAGCGGCCCCACCACCGACACCACTTCGCGCGCCACCGCGTCGACACGGTTGCCCACCGTCACCGGGTAGTTCTTGCGCACCACCTGGCCAAAGTTGCCCGAAGCCGACAGGTGGTGGTTCAGCCCACCGTCGGTGACCAGGTACACCTGACCGCGCGACACCTTGCGGTCAACAACACGCGTGACGTACAGGCCCGCCTCGCCCACCAGGTAGCGGCCGAGTTCGATGACCAGGCTGGCCGACGGCATGTCGCGCCGGGCGCGGGCCTGGATATCGGCCAAGTTGGCGCCCACTGGCGCCAGGTCGAGCGCACGCTCGCCAGGGAAATAAGGAATACCAAAGCCCCCGCCCAGGTTCAGGAACTGGATGTCCACACCCGCCTCGGTGGCCAGCCGCAGCGCCAACGCATAGCTTTTTTGCTGCGCTTCGCAGATCGATTCGGCCTTCAGATTTTGTGAACCCGCAAAGAGGTGAAAACCTTCAAAGGCCAAGCCCAGCTGGCGCATCAGGGCCAGCGCCTGCGGCACCCCTTCCACGTCAACGCCAAACTGCTTGGGCCCGCCGCCCATTTTCATGCCCGAGCCTTTGAGCTCGAAGTCGGGGTTCACGCGCAGGGCCACGCGCGCGGGCAGGCCCAGTGTCTGCGCGGCCTGGGCCAGCACGGGCAGCTCGCGCATCGACTCCACATTGACCAGCACGCCGCCGGCCACCGCCTGGAGCAGTTCAGCGTCGCGTTTGCCAGGGCCGGCAAAGCTGATTTCGGCCGGGTCTGCACCGGCATCCAGCGCCACCTGCAGCTCACCGGCCGACGCGACGTCGATGCCGTCCACCAAACCTGCCATCCAGCCCACCACCGCCGGCATGGGGTTGGCCTTCATCGCGTAGTGCAGCTTGATGCCGGCCGGCAGTGCCTGGCGCAGCTGCGCCACGCGCTGGCTCAGCAATTGGCGGTCGTAGGCGAAAAACGGCGTTTGGCCGACCCGGGCGGCCAGGCGGGTGAGGGCCTGCCCGCCGACCAGCAATTCGCCCTGCGCAGAACGAAACTGCGCCATGGGTGCATGGACGGGGGGCACACGGGCCGCCGCAGCCCCGGCGTCGGCAGGCGTGGCTGCCGCCAGTGCAGCAGCGGCGGGCGCTTCAACGGCAAGAGGTGTGGACATGCAGCAAGCAACGGCCCCAAGTGCCGCTGCGGTGAGGATGGCAACCTGAGATGCTAAGCGCATTGGGCTGCGCCGGCTGCTTCGGAAGTGTTGTTTACTGCCGGCCCATCCGTCCCAGTTGGCGCGCACGGCGGGCTGCAGTCACGGCCCAGGCGGGCCACGCCGCCAGCACCAGCAGCCAAGGCGGCGGTGCGGTCACCGCAGCACCTACCCCCCCCGGGTCCAGCGGGCCGCCCGGGCCTGCAGCCGGCCCGGGGCTGTCCAGCGGCCGGTACAACCACACCTCGGCGTCCTGGGTCTGGGTGTTGTATTCGTTCAGCGCCAAAAAGGCATTCAGCTCGGCCACATATTTCCACTTGCCCAGCACACCCGTGAAGGGCGTGGCGCCCGCCTGGTCGGGCGCCAGCGCCCCTGAAGGCTGGCTCGGTCCGCTGGTGCTGAACAAGGGGCGTATGGTCCAGGTGTCCAGCAACTGGCCGGCGGCGTCATAAGCCGCTTCGGTTTCCCACACCAGACCTTGGCGGCGCGCGTCCCACAGCACATACCGGTTGCGGGCTTCGTCGAATTCGATGGCAAATTCAGTCGTCATGGCAAAGCCCGTGCCATCTTCGAGCACCAGTTCCACGGGCCGGTTGGTGTTCAACGCGCCGCCTGCCTGCGCGGCGGGCGACAGGTCCCAAACGCCCAGGTCGGCGCTGAACCCGGGCACCGCCGAGGTGTGCACATACAGGTTGTGCCGGGTGTCCAGCGTGGCCGTGGCCTGCC
>JACCDR011436133.1_pt1 | contig 18137 bp, 32 predicted proteins | sample 7446431 | NCBI WGS metagenome assembly JACCDR01 (sample SAMN15323443, study PRJNA562643) | freshwater metagenome | isolation source: river surface water | place: USA:Blue River Watershed | collected 2017-08-17
TCACCAATTGAGTTTAATGATTATTGCACAAGAAAGATTAAGGAGTACTTGCTATGAGCTATAACTTAGCATTAGGTTGGGGCTTATCCACAACACAAATTCAACAAGAGTACCCACAATGTTATACAAGTAATACAGATAACCTCCGACAACGACACATTATCTGTGGTATGGGTAGGCTTTATAATATGTGGGGAGACTGTAGTACACTACTACTAGACGGAGCCAATAACATTAAAGAAGAAGATCTAAAAGTCTTAATGGGGATTGCTTCTAAGTGTGGGTTCAATAAGCTCTTTGCTACAATTACTGACTATAACTATAAAAGTCGTGCCAAAAACCAACGTGATATGTTTAAATCGTTGGGCTGGCGTTGTGTTGATTCTAGTAAAAGTAATCGGACTCCAGAAAAAGTTAGTTACAGTATGTTCCTTCGTATTAAAGATCCAATCCAAAAAGGATATTAATCATGTTTAAAATTGGCTGTGATCCTGAACTCTTCATCAAGTCAAAACAATACGGCTCATATAAATCAGCAGTTGGTCTTATTGGTGGTAGTAAGTGGGCACCAAAGCCTATTGACAATGAGGGCCATGCAATCCTCGAAGACAACGTAGCTGTTGAGTTCAACATCAAACCAGCAGATACGCTAGATCAATTCCGGTCCAGTATTCACAAGGTTCTAAATCATATCCGGTCTGTACTACCCGGCTATGAATTAGACAAAGCTAGTGCTATTAGCTTTCCAAAAGATGAGCTAATGACACCGGAAGCACAGGAGTTTGGTTGTGAACCAGACTTTGACGCTTGGCGTGAGTGTGTTAATATGAAACCATCAGCACCTGATCCTAATCTTCGTTCTTGTGGAGGACATATCCATGTCGGAAGTAATGTCGCTAAGTCTGATCCTATTGCTGTCATCCGGGCTATGGATCTATTCCTTGGTGTGCCTAGCACACACCTTGATCCTGACACTCTTCGACGAGAGTTGTATGGTAAAGCTGGATGCTTCCGCCCTAAGCCGTATGGTGCTGAATATCGTACTCTTTCTAACTTCTGGATTTGGGATGACAATCTCATTAGTTGGGCTTATCAAGGAACTCAACGTGCCTTGGAGTTTGTAAGTAGTGGGTCGGTCATCACCCCAGAAGATGGCTTCCGTATCCAACGTTGTATCAATAACAATAATAAAGATGACTACAACTACCTAAAAACAGCATATAATCTGTGAGGTATTTATGCGTGCTTGGTCACTTTTAACTGATCTATTTAACCCAGATCAAATCAACGCTGAACTTGATAAAAAGTACCGTGATACTTATGTTAAGATCAGTATCGGTAACAGTAGTTTTTATGGTCGATATCGTGGTTTCACCGACGAAGGCTTTTATAAATTCAAGACAGCATCGAATGATGATATAACATTAGTTGCAGACACTGATGCTGTTATTTCCTATGAACAAATCAAACTAGGCCTATATAACACAATTGACGGTGCAATGGTTGTTCATACACTACCACATCGACAGTGGAAACGTGGTCTTTGTGACAAAAACACAGCAATAGAGTCATTATTTGCCCATGTAGTTGGTGGCCCAAGAGGAAACAACTTCAATAAATACTTTAAAGATATCTTTGAAACACCACAAGCACAAGAAGAGCTTACCCTAGCCAAAGCCCTTGCTATACTAGATACCAGTAATACTACATATACATGGGCACTTAATCGTAAATGGGCTGTATTAAATAACATTGAAACAGATGACCCATCTGTGTATCATCTGTGTTACTATACGACTATCGTAGCTAAGATTAAAGATAAACAAATCCTAGTAACAAACGACGCCTTCACACAAGAAATCCTTGAAGCACAACAGTTATTCACAGGTTATGAGGTCATTAAATGAATAAACCCAAGCCAACTCTCAAAGATATTCATGCTTACCCAGCCTTAGCCGTTGAGAAACGAAAGCATACAGAGTATGAGAAGCATGTAAGTCCCAACTCTGTTAGTACATGGGTTAATCCAGAGCAACTCTTTGGTCTTGAGTTTGAAATTGAAGGCTTTAAATTCGGACCACCAGTTCTAGAATATTATTGGAAAGCCAAAGAGGACAACTCATTACGTAATCAAGGCTGGGAATTTACTAGTATCCCACTTCGTGCTAAGCAATTTGACCATGCTTATGACTACCTTGTTTCTCGCATTCTCGCTTGTAACAAAGAACCACAGATGTCTTCACGTTGCTCTGTTCATGTACACATGAATGTACGTAACTACACAATAGATCAACTTATTAATCTCATCATACTTTATTGTATCTTTGAGAAACACTTCTTCTTGCACACTAAACCAAATCGTGAATCTAACTTGTTTTGTGTGCCTCTATATAAGACTATCAAGTACGGCAACCTTCAGCAAGATATCTATCAAATCTGCCAATGCTGGCATAAATACTGGGCATTTAACCTAGGCACAGTTTTTGGTGCGGATGGTCTACCTTCCTTTGGTACTGTTGAATACCGGCATATGCATGGTACATTAGACAAACAAGAGCTTGTTACTTGGTTGAATAATCTACAGTGTCTACACAAAGCAGCAGAAAACATGGACACTGAAACACTGATCAAACGTGTAAAAGATCTCAACACAACGAGTGAATATTATGCACTCTATGGTGAAATCTTTGGGCCTTATACACTAAGTCGTATGCATAAAGTAGACTTTGAAGAACAAATCTCTATTTTTAAGTTATGGTTGTTTTCACAAAAACAAACATACTCAGCAAAAGCAGTCGCCTTTAATAAAGGTAAAGACATGACACAACCTCAATTACATGAGAATAAAGTTAAACTAAAAACAGCCCATTACATCGTACCCACTTGGGTAATTGATAACGCAGGAGTTGCATAATGTGCGGACTTGTTGCTATTATAAGTAAAAAAGAATTTGGGTTTGATTTTAAATCACAAACAATCTTTGAACAGATGTTGTATGCTGATGCTCTACGTGGTGAAGATAGTACAGGTATCTACGGAATTAATAAGTATGGTAACTTACGTTCACATAAATCAGCTAAACATGCTTATGAATTCCTACAAACAAAGTCCTTCCAAGATTTTAAATCAGATATGTTTAAAGACTATCGGATTGTGGTCGGTCATAATCGTGCAGCAACTAAAGGTGCTGTTAAAGATGAAAACGCCCATCCTTGGATTGAAGACCATATCTGTTTAGTACATAATGGTACTCTAACATATCACAAGAACCTAGCAGACACTGAGGTAGATAGTCATGCTATCTGTAAAGCATTTGCAAAGAAAGGCTATAAAGAGACACTACCCGAAATTATGGGTGCTTTTGCTCTTATTTGGTATGATGCAAAAGAAAAACAACTCTGTTTAGCTCGTAATAGCCAACGCCCTCTGTGGATTGTAGAAACACCAGAAGCTGACTATTACTCATCAGAATCAGAGATGCTTCTATGGCTACTCAAACGCAACCTAGGTAAAGAATATGAAGCTAAATACCTAGGAACAGATCGTATTTACAAGTATGATCTAGATAATCTGAAAAAAGGTTATTACTCAGAGGAAATGCCAACAAAAAAAGCAGTACCTGTTGTAGTCTCCCAACCAGCACAACAACAGGAAAAACAGAAAAGCCAGTACAATCAGTATGGCAACACTTCCTCTCCGGGGTACTCGGTTGGGCAGCGCATTGAGTTTTCACATGAAACTAATACAGTAGTTAATGGTGTTGTGTATATCAATGGACATTCTTTCACCAACCCAGAGCATAAGGTTAAAGGTGCATTAAACACATTCCAATATACAGCAGAACAACTAGAAAACATCCTAGAGGATACAAATGTCTTTAGTGGTAGTTATGCTGGGTATTCTGTTAAGAACGGTGTTTTCACCTATTTTGTAAACAACTGTACACCAGTTGAGTACTACACATCATGTAATGGTGTAATAGTTAGCTCAGAAGATATCAAAGATGCTGGTAATTGCTGTCATTCTTGTGGTACACTTATGGACCCCGAAGAAGATGATAAACGATTCTGGGTTCGTATGAAAAACGGAAACATCAAAGCTCAGTACTGTGGGACTTGTGTTGAGAAACACCCAATCTTATCTAACTATCTTGATCGTAAGGATACCGAATGTACAAACGAATCGCAATCATTGGATACAACACAGGATCAGCCTCAGTCCGGCAACTTGCATCTCTGCTAAGAGATACCGGACTACCTGTATTACGTGTATCCAAATACAGCACTACATATCAACCACGTTGGACAGATTACATTATCAACTGGGGTTGTAGTAAACAATGGGAATTTATTACAAAAGATGAGAAGGTCGGTCATATCTTCTCTGTTAATAAACTAGAGTTCTTTAAAGCAATTAAAGTCTGGAATGACTGCCCAGACTTTGACAAAATCAATATCCCAGAGTGGACTACTGATGGTCTTGTTGCTGCTACATGGGGTAAAACCTACTTAGCACGACAAAACCTAACAGGACATAGTGGTGTTGGTATTGTTATTGTGGAGCCTGATGATGATCAACCGATTGCACCTCTCTATGTACAATACAAGAAGAAAAAACACGAATACCGTGTACACTTCTTCCGGTTTAGTGATGGCACATGTAAGGTTATCGACGTTACTCAAAAGAAAAAACGCATTGGAGCAACAAATATTGACACAAAAATCCGTAACCACAAAAACGGTTGGGTGTATGCGCGGGAAGGTATTACAGAACCAACGGACCTTCGTGATCAGGCGCTACGCGCTGCCGCTGCTGTTGGTCTTAAGTTTGGTGCTGTTGATCTAATCTGGAATGAGAAAGAAAATAAGTGTTATGTTCTAGAAATTAATACTGCTCCCGGACTTACGGGAACAACATTAACTGCCTATGTAAACGCTTTTAAACAGGATATGCAACCATGAAATTCGTAAAGACTAACTGGAATCAAAACCTATCTGAAATTGGACAGCAACTAAATGTTAAGTTTGCTTTTGGTGTAATCAGTGAAGATAAAACTACTGTTACCAATGGTATGTCCTTTGTTAAATGTCGTGATTTCTTTGGTGATGTCTTACTTGCACTAGAAGAAAACGTAACCAAGGGTATCTATGGTTTTTCTTTTAATCCAAAAAAACATAAAATAGACACAGAACATACACGTATCCTAGTTCAATGTCCAGACATTACCACATACAATAACTTTTTAACTAACTTTAAACATCATCGTACTACGTTTGCAGAACTATCTGGTGTTTCTTATGGTCGTATTCGGAAACTAAATGACCTAACAATCATGGTTACTGCTAATAAGTTTTGGATGAAATCAGTTCCAAACATCAGTTGGTTTACATACTTCCTTAAATGCTGTTGCTATCCTTTAGACAATACTAAAACTCTATTTGAGAATCTTGAAACTCAAAAGTACCTAACAGCAGATTGGACAGGAGCATTACTAAATCAGACAACTAATGAATGTAACTATTACAATAAAAGCAAACACGCTTTAGTTGTAATGTTAGAAAACATCAAAAGACTAAATAAAAATCTACCATATGTATCCGGTTGGGATACACAAAAAGAAATCAACACTGTTCATAATAGCTCTGGCTTTAGTGCTATGTGTGCTAATTATTGGGGTGAGTTTGGTTCACGTCTAGGTAAACTAGTGAATCCATTAAAAGAGGCAGCCTGATGTTAAACAATATGACAGCACACGAAAACCACAGCAGCGCATCGCCAATGCATGACCGGGTTAAGGAGTTGGAGGAAGCAGCTATCACCATGAAAGCCTACTACGAGTCGGTTTTCGATGATGGTGCCAAGCGGATTGCAGAAGTCACCAAGCAGCGTAACGAACTTCTGCACGTAGAGCGTAATCTATCTGATGCCTATATCCGCTTACGGGCAAAGCTAAATGCATTCGACACGCCATGGGCGCCAACACCAGAACAGGTTTATTCGCACACAGAGGCAAAGTTGGATGAGCTCATTAAGCAGCGCGACGAACTGCTGGCGGCGATGAAAAAGGCTGCTGAAGAAATCCGGCGCTGCGACTACACACCCGCACGCTCTACGCTTCTTGTGGCAATCGCCAGCGTGAAGGAGAAGTGAGATGACGCTAGATGACTTTGAGCCGGTTTTTAAGGCAGCTATGCTAGATAAATGGTTTCTTGCGAAATCTGGGTTAGCAGACGACGAGCCTTTTTATTCCGCATCCCAGATGCAGCAGCTAATCGACCAGACCAATGCGAAGGATGCCGAACTCGCCGCTGCGAGGGCTGAGATTGAGCGGCTTAAAACTCAGCCAGTTACCTTCCCTGCCATGCTGGATGATGAACGGGCGAAGTACATAGCGCGTGAAGTTAATTATGAAGACCAACTCGCCGCGCGCGACTTGGTTATTCAGCAGATGCGGGTTGCCATCGAGTACAAACACGACTCCGTTAAGGCACTGCTGGAGTGGTGCGTGAAGAACGTCAAAAAGTGGGATTTCCCACAATATGACTACGTTGCATTCGCCATTAAAAAGACCGCCAAAGCCCTCACACTTCAACCAAGCCAAGAAGCACTAGACGCTTACGTTGCCGAGTACAAGACGGATGCGGAACGGTATCGGTGGCTTCTGGAAAATTGCAGTTATCACTACCCAATGCAGCCAGATTCTCGATCTGAGTGTGGGATTGAGTTTCAATGGCAGCAGGGTACGTATGAAGAGCGTAACTGGACTGTGAGTACCGCAATCGACGCAGCCATTAGCGCCAGAAAGGATAAGTGATGGCCTGTGAAGACCTTCGCCCAATTTTGGCGGCAGTATTGATGATCCCGGCTTTCTGCGCTGGGGTTGGTTTTCGTGAAATATTTCGTTGGATCAGGAGCAGGTGAAATGACAGCAGAAACGATAGACCAAATCGCGCTGCGTATATTGCGCGATGAATTTCCTATGTTGCCAGAGGAGGCTATGGATTATTCGCACCGCCTAGTCGATGAACTGGCGAAGCAGAAGCCGGTTGCCGAGGTATACCGGTACGGAAAAGACTCGCATGGGCGTGAATGGCATGGTGTGCATTGGTACGACCCAAACCTTAATGTTCCGACAGGCACAAAGCTAGTCGCCGCCCCGGTGATTAACTCACAAGGAGAATAACATGAAGATCAAAATAAGCGAAGCAACACCGTTGCAACTGAACTGGTTGGTGGCGAAGTGTGAGGGAAAGAGCCTCGAAGCCAGCTATTTTGCGTGGTTTCGCATGGTGTCTGGGGGAGGTGGCTGGTCTTCTGTGCGAATTGATCAACACCTCGCCAGCATAGGTAAAGACCACCCGTTTATGCGTGACAGAAACGGTAATGCGGTGCCCATACCGGCGTACTCAACCAACTGGGCGCAAGGTGGCCCGATCATTGAGCGGGAGGAAATCGCTTTGCTAAATAACTACAAGGAGTGTGACGAGCTTCGTTGGAGAGCATTTCACAACAAAACAAAAGATGTTTCCCACCGATGGGAGCACGGTGCCACTCCCCTAGTCGCAGCCCTGCGCTGCTATGTCGCCAGCAAACTGGGCGATGAAGTGGAGATTCCGGAGGAACTATTATGAGTGGACGTTGTAAGAGTTGTAACACAGTATTATACGATGAAGAACTAACTTCTAAATATCCCGGTACTAATGAATACACTGAGTTATGCTTTAGTTGTTTAGATATTGCACTAGATCCAGACTCAGTGCAAGATGATTACCCACAAGGATCTATGCACTATGAGGAATAACTATGTCACACTGTGTGGAACATGTACAATGCCCAATATGTGCTAAGAAAGGTAATGATAGAAATGGAGACAATCTTGCTATTTATTCTGATGGCTCTTCTTATTGTTTCAGTTGTGGTTATTTTCAAACAGCATCAGGACTATCAAAACTTAAAACAAAAGAATCAATTCCTACTAAAGACATTAGATCTATTACACTCCCAGCAGACTGTGACACAATACTACCAACAAGAGTCAAAGACTGGCTATCCAACTATGCACTAACAGAACATGACCTTAAGCTACATCATGTTATGTGGTCAGAACACTGGCAACGCCTAATCTTCCCTTATATTATTGATGGTAAATTAGTAGCATGGCAAGGTCGGTCATTCTCACCCACCCATAAATCCAAGTGGTTTAGTCAAGGGGATCTAAAAAATATCCTATATGTATGTGGTAATCACTTAAATAAAACAGTTGTATTAGTAGAAGATATCATCTCAGCTATTCGTGTATCAAATCAACAGGGTGTCTGTGCTGTTCCTTTATTTGCTAGCCATATATCTACTATCAACATGTTGCGTCTAGCTCAGTTCTATGATAAACTAGTAGTATGGTTAGATAAGGACAAGGAGAAAGAAGCTATTAAATTTACACATGACATTAACCTACTAGGTGTAAACAGTCAAGTTATTATTACAGACAAAGATCCTAAGGAATACACCAATGAAGAGATTCACAAATGGCTTTACAATTAATTAAGTTTCTGTTAAACTATAATATATATATTAAATATAAAGATATAGTATTTAATATATTTAATAACAATAAAGAACTTAAACAACTATATAATTATTTAACTACATTACATAATAAATATGAAAAAGATTTAACTACAGAAGAATTTACTTTATATGTTCTTACTAATTGTCCTGAAAAAGACAAAAAGGTTCTTACAGGATTACTAACCTTACTGTCTAAAACCGACACTGATACTATTATACTGTCGGACATCATTGTTGATGTTCAAAACAAACAAAAAGCCTATGACCTCGCATTGGCTGCTCTAGAGGTCTCAGAGGGCCGCAAAGAGTTTTCTGACCTCAAGGTATTAGCTGAGAATTTAAATGCAACTGAGAGCGATTGTGTGGCTCCTGAGGCTATGTTTGTTACCAATGATCTGGAAGAATTATACGATGACCAACAAAACAAACAAGGACTACGCTGGAGACTATCAACTCTCAACAGAATGCTTGGCTCTTTGCGAAGAGGTGATTTTGGGTTCATATTCGCTAGGCCAGAGACAGGTAAAACTACTTTCCTTGCTTCAGAAGTTAGCAACTTTGCAAGGCAGGTTAGCAAGCCCATCCTGTGGATAAATAATGAAGAAGATGGTAAAAAAGTACAACTACGATTATATCAAGCTATGCTTGGTGTATCCTTAGCGGAGCTATACAGTGATCTCAAAGGAAACAGATCTAAGTACATGGAACTCGGCGGAAGTCATATTAGACTTTGGGACAGCGCATCCATACATCGTAAGCAAGTGGAACAGGTTGTGCGAGAGTTGGAACCAAGTCTCATTGTCATCGACCAAGTTGACAAAATTAAAGGATTTACCGACGACAGAGAAGACCTACGACTTGGACACATTTATATCTGGGCTAGAGAACTTGCAAAAGAGTACTGCCCTGTTATTGCTGTATGTCAAGCTGATGCAAGTGGCGAGGGCAAAAAGTGGTTGACGATGGATAACGTAGCCAACGCTAAGACAGCTAAGCAAGCGGAAGCAGACTGGATTCTAGGTATAGGTAAAACACATAATGTTGTTGAAGAATACACACGCTTCTTTGCTTTATGTAAAAATAAACTAATTGGTGATGCTGATACTGATCCTGCTCTACGTCATGGGCGGTGTGAGGTTCGTATCCTACCAGAAGTAGCACGATATGGAGATATAGACTAATGCCATTGCCGCCTATTAAACGATCCACTGCTAATTTACTAGCTAAATCTATTCGTAATGGTAAGCTTGTGTATGCAGAAGAGATTGCTAAATTCCTAGCAAAGTTCTTTCAAGAACAAGATCCAACCTTTCGAGCAGATATCTTTTACAAGGTAGCTAGTGGTAAGATGGAAACAGATCCTGCTATTAAAAATCCTAACGGTAATAATCAATGGAGTAACAAATGATCTTTGATATCCCAGTAAACTTTCAAGTTGTCTCTGAGAACGAACCACGAGCGGAGCAACAACTGTTTGACTTTCTAATGAAATCTATGAAGGAGTTTGGAATTGAGCAACGAGTCTCCGATTTTGAGTACTTTGAATTTGTTGCTGAAGCACCCAGTAACACTGGATGTGGAAACCACGATCACAAACAAGGGGAATCCGCACACTGTTGTAAACAAACTGGTGCTTGTACAGAGCAAGGTTGCTGCTGAAGAACCTAAACTATTCTTCGAAGAAGACTTTAAATACAGCCTACTAGATGCACAAAGAGCTTCAATTATTGTGGGCTTCAATCTCAAGTTCGATCTTGCGTGGTTATTTAAACAATTTGGATACACAGCAACCTGTGTCTGGGACTGCCAACTCGCAGAGTTCATCCTCGAACAGCAACGTAATCCATATCCGAGTCTAGAGAATACCTGTATTAAATATGGCCTAGGACATAAACAAGATAAGGTTAAGCAGTATTGGGATGAAGGTATTGACACTGATCAGATTCCTAGAGAAATTCTAGCTGAGTATGGTGCACAAGATGTCAATCTAACTTACCAAGTTATGCTCAAGCAAGTAGAACAGTTCAAAGAAAAACCACAACTATTCCGTCTGTTTCGTTTACACTGTAATGATCTACTTGTGCTGTTAGAGATGGAAAACAATGGTATTCTATATGATGTTGATGCTAGTATTGCTGCCACCTTAGCTCTAGAAGAGCGCATTAAATCTATTGAAGGTAAGGTAAGGGAATTTACAAATGGTGTACCTATTAATTTTAGTTCTCGTGATGATATGTCTTCTTTCTTATATGGTGGAACGATACACACAGAAACAAGAGTCCCTTGCGGTATCTATAAATCAGGAGCTAAGGTTGGTGAGACACGATATAAAATTCTTAGAAACTCTTATCAAATGCCAAGGCTCGTCGAACCCCCGAAAGGATCTGAATTAAAGAAAGAAGGTTATTATAGCACAGAGGAAGCTACATTACTTGTAGCTAAAACAAACAAGACTGGTAAGTTTATTATCTCTAATCTACTTGAGCGTAGTAAGCTTGAAAAGTTACGCGGTACATACCTTGCTGGTCTACCTAAGTTAATTGATAAAATGATGTGGCCTAACCATACTCTGTATAGTAATCTAAATCAGTGTGTAGCCACAACAGGTCGATTAAGTAGTACTAAACCCAACCAACAAAACTTACCTCCTGAGGCTAAGACTTTTTGTGTGAGTCGATATTAATGGACTTCTTTTTATACCTAGTATGGGTTTTTATTATAGGTCTAATTCTACTACCACTAACAGAGGGTTGTGGTTCTACGGATGGGATAGATAGATGATTGTAAACGTCGATGCAAAATCCCTCGAATGGGCGACATACTTATTTCTTAGTCAAGATCCTGTGGGTATTGATGAGTGGGTTGGTGTTGTAAATGATCCAACTAAACACGATATCCATAAAGCCAATCAAGCTGCCTTCAATCTACCCTCACGTTTGATTGCAAAAGTATTTTTGTTCAGATGGATTTACCGTGGCAGTGCCTTTGCTTATAGTAAAGATCCTGACTTCATGCCTGTAAGTAAATCAGTAGATTTCTGGCAAGACGTTATTGACAAGTACTATAAGAAGTATAAGTATATTGAAAAAACTCACCTTGCTTATATCAAACAAGCAACACAAACAGGTATGTTGGTTAGCCCTTTAGGGCGTGAATATAAGTTTGAACCACAACGTAAATGGAATGGAGATCTTAAATGGAATGAATCCGATATTACCAATTGGCCTAATCAGGGCTGTGGTGCTGACGTTATGGCTGTTGCTCGGGTTGCAGTATTCCAACGATGGAAACGTGCAGGGCTTAGTGGCAAGCTTATATCTACTGTACATGACAGCATTGTTGCCGATGTCCCTGACAAGGAAGTAGCCCAAGTAGCAGAGATGTTTGATAAAGTTTTCCGCGATTTACCTAAGCTGGTTTCACAGGCTTATGGTGTTGATTGGAATGTACCCATGTTAGGCGAGGTTTCTGTCGGACCTAACATGAAAAATTTGACAGAAGTTCAGTTTTAATGATATCATAGTAGTATAAACATAGGAGAAGTAAATGAGTACCATGAAGATTAAAGTAATGTATGTTGAAGAAGGTAAAGCAAAGACTAAGACTGGTAAAGATTATGTCTTTATTGATGTCTCATACAAGAATCTATCCTTCCAAGATAAGCCAGAGAACAAAAAGATTAATCAGTTCTCAGCTAAAGAAGTCTTTGCTACACTACGTGCAGCGCAACCCGGTGATGTATTCACTCTGGTTCGTGAAAAGGATGATGCTGGATTCTGGCAGTGGATTAGTATTGCCGCTGGTGATGTTGAGATTGAGCAGGCCAAGCCGCAGGGAGCAGCCCCTGCTGCGACCAAAGGCACTGGGCCTGTAGGCGTAGCCGCTAAGTCTACATTTGAGACTCCAGAAGAACGTGCTATTAAACAAGTATACATCGTGCGACAGAGTTCCATTAGTGCGGCTATTGAGACACTAAAGACTGATAAGAAAGCACCTACTGTAGATGAAGTACTTGCTGTTGCTAAGCAATATGAGGCATATGTATTTGCTAAGGAAGAAGTTAAAGTAGACAATCCTGTTAATCTTGACTTTGATCCTGACGAAGATATTCCGCTATAATTTATGGGGGCTTGTCCCCCTTAAGGAGACTTTATGCGAAAAATGCAGAGCTTTAAATGTAACAACTGTAATTCACAGTATGATGCTTATGTAGAAGAAGGGCACCGCGCCCCATGTGATACATGTAAATCCGTGGATGTAGTTAAAGTTATTACTGCACCGGCAATTAAAGTAACAGGACAAGGTGCGTATACACAGAAAATGAAAGTCTAATGCACGCAAACATTGATGCTGACTTAGTAGCTTATCGCTGTGCTGCTACTGTCAAAGAAGATGAAGACGTAGCTATTGCCTACTATCGAATGGATGTACTAGTACAACAGATCATTGAAGCTACTGATGCTACTAGCTATACTTTATTTTTATCAGGCAAAAATAACTTCAGACGAACAATCAATCCAGACTATAAAGCCAACCGTAAAGACATGGTTCCACCTGTCTATCTACAAGATTGTAAAAAGTATCTAGTAGATTTCCACTCAGCAGTAACGAGTGATGGTTGTGAGGCTGACGATTTGCTTGGTTGTAATCAAACAGATAAGACTATCTTATGTTCTCTAGATAAAGATTTACGGATGATTCCCGGTAATCATTACAATTGGACTAGGGTAGAACTAGATACTGTTAATCAGCAAGATGCTATCCGTCATTTCTATAAACAAATGTTAATTGGAGATAACTCTGATAACATTAAAGGTGTTAATAAGATTGGTCCAGTAAAGGCCAGCAAACTTATTGACCCATTAGACGATGAACAGGATATGTTTGAAACTGTTTGGAATCTATACGAAGAAAATGCACAGCGCTTTGTTATGAATGCAAACTGTTTGTGGATTTGGCGTAACGAAGGAGAGACATGGGCCGCCCGACAAAACTTGATTTTACCAGACCATTTGCAACAAGAAGTGACCACGGCGTTAGAATTTATGAAGTCTTTGAAAGTCGATACATAAACGGTGCTTACTATGACCGCGATACTGACATTTGGTGGCCACGACAATGGGAGTGGGATGGTTCTGATAACCTAGGAGAGTTTACATTGGGATTAATCAATGTACGATAAAGAAGAACAACAACTCTATTGGATCTACTACGAAGCTAAACGACGTTGTACAGTATCAAAACATGTACGCTGGAAAGACTACGGTGGTCGTGGTATTAAATTTTTATTCACATCTTTTGAAGAATTTAAAACATGCTTAGGCCCACGACCTGATAACTTTGAGTTAGATCGTATTGATAATGATGGACACTATGAACCAAGTAACGTTCGTTGGGTAGATTTCTCAACACAACAAAAAAATAAACGTAAATACAAAAACAACACATCCGGTGTTAAGGGTGTGAATTATGTGGCTTCTATTGGAAAATGGGTAGCCCGTTGCAATGAAACTAGTGATGGTAAACGGAGGTATCTCTACGTTGGAAAAGACTACACACAAGCATGCCGTGCAAGATGGGACTGGGAAAACGATCAAAGTTAGAAGTAATTTAGAAATCAAATTAGCCGGAATTTTAAATGACTTAGATGTTCCTTGGAGTTATGAAGTTACTAAAATTCCGTATACAATCCCAGAAAGTAAGCATAACTATACAGTAGACTTTACTGTAATGAATGGTTTACTTATTGAAGGTAAGGGCTATCTAAGTGACCACAAGGAAAGGTACAAGTATGTACTGCTCAAGGAACAGCATCCTGATCTTGACTTACGTTTTGTCTTTGACAATCCCGTGAAACTATGTGGTGGAACTAAAATGACTCATGCTAAATGGGCAGAAAAATATGGCTTTAAGTACTGTTCGATTAAAGACACAGAACAAATCAAACAATGGATCTGCGAAAGTGGAAAGTAAAACTGTTCGTATTACCTATTCAGATGGTCAAGTAGTTACAAAGGTCTTTCCAACACAAGCTGTAGCTAGTTGGTATATCTACACAGAAGGTGATCATGTATCTAAGGTAGAGTATCTATGAAACATTTTGTGATTCCAGATAATCAATGCAAGTTTGGTGAGGACTTTACTTATCTAACTAACCTAGGTAAGTACATTGTAGAAAAGAAACCAGAGGTCATTGTGCATCTCGGTGACTTTGCTGACATGGAGAGTCTTAGTAGCTATGATGTTGGTAAGAAAAGCTTTGAGGGCAAACGGTACACGAAGGACATCCAAGCAGCAGAGGAAGCGATGCAATGCCTTATGTCACCACTTCTTGAGTTCAACCAACGCGCTAAGAAAAATAAGGAGAAACAATATAAACCTCGACTCGTTTTTTGTTTGGGCAACCACGAACAACGCATTCAAAGGGCGGTGGAAAATGATCCGAAGCTTGAAGGTCTTCTAAGTTATGAGCATCTCCCATATAAAAAGTATGGTTGGGAAGTACATGACTTCCTTAAGCCCGTCTTCATTCATGGAGTGGCTTATAGCCATTATTTCCCTACTGGTGTCATGGGTCGCCCTGCTACCACTGCTTCCGCTATGGTGTCTAAACTACATATGTCTTGTATTGCAGGGCACCAACAAGGCAAACAGGTTGCATACGGCAAGCGCCCTGACGGTTCTACCATTACTTGTATTATTGCGGGTAGCTGCTATGAACACCAAGAAGGATATCTCGATCACCAAACTAACCAACATTTCCGAGGCATTGTCGTCCTCCACGAAGTAAATAATGGTACGTTTGATGAGATGTTTGTAAGTTTGGATTACCTAAGAAAGAAATATACAGATGAATGATATCAAAGATAGTAATGTATTTAATGTAGTGTGTCAGTATGCAGAACGAGCACAGAAGGGATTCCAGAAGTATGGAACAACCACAGAACGAACAGATATTGACCTATTCGGTTGGCTCCAACATCTCCAAGAAGAGCTTATGGATGCTACTGTTTATATTGAGCGTCTCAAGTACGAGCTTAAACAACATACAACCACTACCACCTAACTGTGTTATTTTACAAAACCAAACAATCCACAAACAAAGGACTATTACATGCAATTTAACGGACAAATTGACGAGTACACGAAAGCAACAGCACAAACAGCTATCTACCCTGATGCAGGTACAGGACGAGATCTTGAACTCTACTACCTTGCACTTGGACTCACGTCAGAATCTGGTGAAGTCGCAGGCAAAGTTAAGAAACTTATCCGTGATGGCAAACTAGATGCTGGTAATTTAGCATACGAACTGGGTGATTGTTTCTGGTATCTCTGTCGTTTGTGTGAAGCTATTGGTTACAGTGCCAGTGATATCTTAGATATTAATATGACTAAACTACTCAAGAGGAAAGACAGTGGAACCTTGCAAGGATCAGGCGACAATCGCTAATCTAAAGCCTTTGGATGTAAATCATCACAATACTTTGTTGTATACCTCACTACGTCAGTGTATGGCAAATAATGCAGAATTGCGTGATGAGTTACTCAAGGCGGCAGAGATGATTAATAAGTTAACACAGATGTTACAGGAAAAGAATGAAAGTTGAACTACTTAACATTACTCCTAATGCTCTTGAGTTTATCGGTAAGTGTGCTGGGATTTGCTATGATTCTAGCACTGATTCAACAGCATGTATTAAGAGAGCAGTATCCTGCAAAGACAAGGGGCACCTTGCTACGCTTCGTTTTGCCCATGCTACGTTTTTCGTGTCTGGTATTAGTCGGGTTTGCTCTCATCAGTTTGTACGCTCCAAGCACTTAGATTTTCTACAACGTAGTCAACGATACTGTAAGGAAGATGAAGCAGAGTTTATCACGCCAGAATCCTCCTTAAGTAACATGAATATTATGAGAACACATTATGAAAATAGTTTGTTCTTGTATGAACAATTACTTTCTCAGGGAATGAAAAAAGAAGATGCTCGTTTTGTACTTCCTGAAGCAACAGAAACAGAACTGATTGTTGTTGGTAACTTACAAGCTTGGTTGGATTTCATTCATCTTCGTGCCGACAAACATGCACAGTGGGAAATCCGCGAGGTAGCTAAGACGATTAACAATATTTTATCTAAAGAATGTGAAGGATTATTTAATTGGATCCCGTAACCCTACTAGCTGCACTAGGTCCCCTTGCTGTTAAGCTTGGGGACTCGCTTATTCAAAAGTTTGTTGTGCCTGACACATATAAGCCAGCAAATATTACAGAAGTAATTCAACTAAAAGAATTAGATCTAAAACAGTTTGAAGCTATTAACAATGCTGGTGGTAATAACACCAGTTATCCTTGGGTAGAAGCTGTTGTACGTTTGATGCGTCCCGGTGTGGCCATTGGTGTTATCGGTACATGGGCTGTATGTAAAATCTTTAACTATGATTGTGGTTCTGAGGTAGATAACTTTGCAGCGGCAATTGGCTTCTATCTATTTGGGGATCGCAGTCTATTCTATGCTACTAAGAAATGACCACTAAGACCTTTGCTGATGTCTTAGAGCTACTTAAACGAGAGTCTGAGGTAGACCTATTGGAGATCTTAGATCTCTCGTCTGAGGAGCTTGTAGACCTATTACAAGACACGATTGAAGATAAGCTGGATAAAATCTTACGATACTATCAAGATGAAAACAAATTGGACTGGGAAGAAATGCCCAACGAATCCTGTTAAAAAAGAACAGCACGAAAATCGTAAAACAAAAGAAGAGTTAGTACATCGTTGGCAAGAAGATGACTGGCAAAAACAATTAAAGGATTATCAGAGTAATGCAAGTAAACCGATTTAAGAATACCTTCGCAGAGAACATCTTCAAGAACAAATATGCACAGGGTCCAACAGATACATGGGATGCCTTAGCTGAGCGTCTTGTTGAAGACGTTTGTGGCACACGGTGGGGTAAGGATCGTGCACTTATGTCACAAGAGGATCGGGATCAACTAACACAGTACATTAAAGAGATGAAATTTGTGCCGGGTGGCCGTTATCTTTGGTATGCTGGACGACAGAATAGTTATTTTAATAATTGCTTTTTACTACGAGCAGAGCATGACACGAGGGAAGAATGGGCGGATCTAACACAACGGGCCGTCAGTTGCCTGATGACTGGCGGTGGCATTGGCATCGATTACTCAACACTCCGTCCGAGTGGGAAGCCATTGAGTCGTACAGGTGGCTTATCAAGTGGTCCCATCCCATTGATGCAAATGATCAACGAAGTGGGCCGCGGGGTGATGCAGGGAGGCTCTCGACGCTCTGCAATTTATGCCTCCTTGAACTGGTTGCACGAGGATATCCCAGCGTTCCTGACAGCGAAGAACTGGTCAGATCAGATCAAGGAACTAAAGAATCAGGATTTTAATTTCCCTGCCAGCCTTGACATGACTAACATCTCTGTCAACTACGATGATAAATGGTTATATAACGCTAATCGTGCTTCTCTGCATACTTTCGTAGAAAACTGTCGTCAGGCTATGAAGACAGGTGAGCCGGGCTTCTCATTTAACTTTGGTGATAA
>JACCDR012574704.1_pt1 | contig 18137 bp, 15 predicted proteins | sample 7446431 | NCBI WGS metagenome assembly JACCDR01 (sample SAMN15323443, study PRJNA562643) | freshwater metagenome | isolation source: river surface water | place: USA:Blue River Watershed | collected 2017-08-17
CTGCCGCTTTGAATCTGTCAATTTCCACTTTATGGATTGAGACAGATACAGCTTGTAACTTTTTAAGGATGTTGAAACAAGTTTCGTCGTCATATTCCAACATCTCGCGACTGGGAGGAATATCAAGCTCCCCCAAGTCAAAGTGTAGGGCAATAGTTCGGTCAGGCAACACAGAATTGATTGTTGAAATAAAATCCCTGACGATAACGCCTTGAGATTGAACCAATTCCAGTTTGTCTGGGTTGTCTAAAAAGAAGTCCGAGTCTTTGTTGAATTCTATGGAATTCAAATTCAACGGATAGATCACACCTCCCATGACTGCTGCGACGGAACCGAACTTGCGTCTGATACCAGCAGAATGTGAAATTTTGTAATCTTCACTTTCGGAAACAACAGTGCCATAGCTATTCCAGATGTCATCGACTTGACCGCCACAATAGACAATAGGTTTGGTTTCATAGAAGAACAGCTGAGTCTGAACAGATTGCTTGATCTGTGAGTAGAGAGATGGAGAACATGCTATACGGAATGTTACGCCGTTCTCTTCATCCGTAGGGGAGCTGGAAATGTGCATAAATTGAGGCACTTGATTCTTAGAAGCTCTGAACCAAGTGAAGCAATGCTTCATACCGTCGAATACAGATTCGATGTTGTATGAATCTGTTATTGAAAATGGAGATTTGGAACCCAAACCGTATGTACCAACTGAATTGTTGTCTCCGTCTTTAGATGACTCAAACAGAGTTCCAAGATAACGCTCGACGTCTTCTTTACAAAGACCGACACCATTATCTTTGAATATCAATTCAGGCATAATATCGTTGGGCAGACTGATGGAGAATGGTATGTGACCTTTACCAGCTTGTTTATGTGCATCTCGACAGTTTGCCGATAACTCCCTTACGACAGCCCCGACTTTGTCTGAATAGAGTTTGTCTATGAGGGTGACGAACGCCTTAGCATTCAAGTTCATCTGCATTTGTTTAACATTATTGTCCATACCGACAATCGAAGCTTCGCCGCCTTCACTTTGACCGTGCTGTATCACTGAGTATTCCTTCTTGAAATGATTAGATTAATTTACACTCTATCCTAACCGATTTTTACCTAAAAATAAAGGTCTTGTGACCACCTCATCACAACATCGATTTTCTGTCTCTATAGGTACAGTCGGGACAGGTGTGAAATTTTGAATTTCTGAGATTTTAGAAAAGAAAAACCCCGAAGATTTCTCCTCAGGGTTTTGATCATTTATAGTTGTGATCCAACTTCACTTCATTCACGCCGCGATAGTTGATTCCAGAGAACAGAGACATGATGCTTAACATCGTTTGAATCTCTGCGTCAACTAGAATAACTTCAATGTCCGTAGACTCTCCGGTCTGTAGTGCCAGATTGTAATCTGCCAAGAAGCGATGAGTGCCATCCAGAACAAATCCGTCAGAGGTTACAATTGACGGTTTGCGTTCCTTCGTACCATCACGATAACCAACCATCAACGAGATAACCTTTTGATGGTTGAATTCTCTCTGGGTCATCTTCAAACCCTTAGCATCGACAGTGCCGTACTCAACTGCTATCCCCCTAGCCGTTAGTTGCTGGATAAAAGACTCAATGTCGTCAATCTGTGGCATACAACTTCTGGGTAGACCTAAATGGCCTCCGGTCGAGACTATTGAGTTGCTTAACAACAACTCATTCGTCGCGGTTCTGTCCTTGATAAAATCATCCAAAATGCTCATGGCAAATCCTCTGTTAGCGTTTGGTTACTTAGATTCAGATTTCTCTACCTTAATGAGAGTCAAACCTATCATACCCATACTAGCTTTGAGACATTCCAAATCTTTGTATTGAGACATATCATGCTCACCAGACATGTGGTAAGCGATAACAGTCTCTGAATGAACTTCTGAACACAACGGACAAATGTATGAATCCATATTGAACTCCTATGAAGTCATTGAGAACAAATCAACCAATGGTAGCTTAGGTCGAGACTTGTTGTCAGAATCTCCTTTACCATTATACTTTGACCTGACCTGGCCACCTTCCATCAATCTGATGTATTTATCGGACTCACAAAGAAGATTGGACTTCATGTTATGGGCGTCAGCCAGAGCGTCCTGAACGTTTCCGTACATTGGGTGGTCTTTGTATTCATCCAGAACTTTCAAGATTTCAACACAAAGAGCGTCCATCTCAGATTTGTAATTGTCTGAAGGTATTGATTTGTTTAAATCCCTTCCGAAAGCTCGATTCAAATAACGAGTCGGGCCTGGTCCCACCGGACCCCAAGTTGACCAATCGGATGCTTGATACATAGTGAAATACTTGAGATCAGCTATTTGTTGACCGCACATGAAAGCTCCATTTGAGTAAGCTTTCTCCAATCTGTTAGCATAACTTTCCAAAGTTTCTGACTTCTTAGGAGCACCGACTTCATAGATGGATTGAAACACTCTGTGACAGAGGAAATAGATTTTGTCGCGACAGAGTTGAAACAACTTCTCTCCGGCTTCATCCTTCGAGAATTCACCGCGTGTTGCCCCTCGAATCATATATGCGCCAGTGAAGAATTTCTCACTACTCATTGAGTCTTGAGCATCTTTCATACGTTGGTACAAGTCATCTGGGTCATAACCGCCCTCAAGACTCGTCCAACCAGTCTTGATTACTGACGGCGACCAGTTAATCCAACGAGCAATAGCGATGTTAAACCAGAGGTCTTCTTCTCCATACAAATCGATATTTGACCGATACCATTCGAAGAATGCTATAGTCTCCTTATCGTCGAACCGATCAACGTTACAGAATCTGTGGTCTCTGATGATTGCGTTGTTGGTCCAAGGCTTCGGTAAACTGGCCATCTTGTTAATTAATACAGATTCGCGTTCCAAGGCCCATTCCACAGACAGACGAGCGTGTTCGATTAAGCCGACAGGTGCTTTGTCGAGTTGTCTGTAATTCTGATATGGATTTATCATGTCATTGATACCTTATACAGAGTAGAGCGAATAGCAGTAATCGCTTCATCAAACAGATTTTCGATATCTGGATAATCCGGATAGTGCTGTCTCATTTGCGCAAATGATTCCAGAGTAGATTGTAGTCCATACATATCGCCAACCATTTGAGTAGGATAGGAAAGTGATATGAAATCAACTGGTTGCTGGCGACCGGAAATTTGTATCGCGCTCTCGACAATCCCATCGACGATAACGTTGAGAGTGGCATAAAGTTGGCCCAATTCAATGTGATGGGTGTAGATAATGGTGTTCCAGTGATGATATTGCAACATGGCTAATGTAGATTGTAACTTGGGTATAAGAACAGACATGACATTCCCCTTTTTGATTGATATGAGATAATTAGCTGTCGTTATCTTAAACCGAAATTTACTAGAAATAAAGTAAATAAAGTATTTACTTTCCAATTGAAACCGATATAATAGATTTCATTGGATAGCTAATACACTCAATAAGGTAAAAATATGAAAACTCAAATTCAAACTCGCGGTATCTGCTCGATTTGTGGTTCAGAACAAGCTGTTGATTCTAAAGGTCTCATAGCGTACCACGGCTATACAACAGAATACGGATTCTTTTCAAATTCCTGCTTCGGTTCTCGTGAGTGGCACTACGGTCACGACTCTGCTCGCAAAGTGATTGATCGATATCTGGATAAGTTGAACGCCACTCTTTCCTCTCTACCTCAAAGGATTTCGATTCTGAGCAACAATTTGTCTAGCGAGACGGTTGTTAGGAATAAGATTGATATAAAATCTAACATCTCAGCATTAGAGCATCAGGTTAGGATTTTGCCGAAGTATATCAATTCCATGATAGAACGTAGAAATGCTCAACAAACTCTGTCTTTGCTTGTTATAGATATTGAAATACAAACTCGTGAAGAATCTCTAGCCAGAAAGTCTGCAGCTGATAATAAAGCAGCTGAAAAAGCGAAACAATCTATTGAGAAGGAATTGATAGACAACTCACGTCAACAAAAAGCTAAAGAAAAGTTGGAATTGTTACTCTCTAAACAGTGGCGCCAAATCACATTCGACGGAGTTGTTGCGTTGGAGTGGGAAGAAGCTTTCAACAACGAGAGTGATTTACTCGAAACTTTGAGAACAGCAACCGAGAAATTCCTGTTGACGAAAGTAGAGAGCGGAGAAATAACTAATGAAGAGTTGTATTGTGGTAATCACGGAGCGGTAGCAATTTCCAGAACAGGTTCAGGTAAAAGTGGTAAGTTGTTAGAGAAGATTACAGGATTCCGTTGGATCAAATACGGATAAGAAAAAGCCCTCTGAGTTATTCTCAGAGGGCTTCTTTTAGTTGAATACAGAATTCCAATCAGTGTCGCCTACGATAGCGCCGGATGCTTGATAGGCTGACACCCGACCTTCGAAGAAGTTAGTCAAAGTTTTACCTCCAGCTCCAGCCAACACAGTATCAATCCAAGGACAAGGATTTTCTGTTACATCACTGATAGCCTTTAACCCGAGTTGAATCAATCGTCGATCACACATATACCGGATGTACTGTTTGATCTCTTGTTTGTTCGTTGTAGTTAAGACGAAATCCTTAAATGCGTGATCGATATAGACGTCTTCGGCAGCTACAACTTCACGAGCCAGATCATAAATCTGCTTCTTCAGAGAATCCTTCCAAATCTGCTTATGCTCTGCTATCAACCTACGGAACAACAAAGCTGCTCCATCAACGTGTAAGTTTTCCTCTCTCAAACTCCAGCTGTTGATTGAAGTGAAACCACGATAACGACCCATCATACCGTTATGAGCCTTGATGTCTGTTCTGTTAAAGCTCAACAACATAGCGAAAGCGCCAAACAAACAAACACCCTCGTTGAATGCTGTATGGGCTAGACTCAGGGCTACTCCTTCAACTGTCGATGTATCATAATCAGAAGCCATCAAGTCAACACGTTGTCGTGCTTCCTGAAAATTCTGAAATGAAGAGAACGTCGATTCAGGCATACCGAAGGTGTCTACGGCCAAAGCGTAGGCGAATTGATGCTCTGACTCACGGTTAGCTACAGAGGTCAACCAGTTACTGACCTCGTTGTTGATAAACGTTGGTATAAACAATTTCTTGTAATTCTGAGCCACAACTACATCCCCAGTGGTGAAGATTTGAAGATTGGCTCTGATGAAATTCCGCTCGTCGTCGCTTGAGTTCACTTTGAAGTCGGTGACGTCATCGGTCATATCCACTTCTTCGGATACCCAGTGAATCTTCTCGTGTTCCTGTCTGAGTTGCTCGAACTCAGGATACAGAAATGGACGATATACGATTGATTGCTGGAACAACTTTGATGTTGATTCGTTTAAATTCATTTTTATGATCCTGAAAGAGAAAAGAGGGGGATTTCTCCCCCGTTAAGTTAGCCGTGACAATTGGTGCATTCTTCGGTTTGGGTCGGAGCTGGTTGGTTGGCGAAGAAAGCCATCAACTCATTCAATCCGCCGACATACTCGCCATCAACGTAGATTTGAGGTACTGATCTGACCGGACGTCCGGTCACTTCGGCAGCAGTCTTACCCAGAGCTACCAGATCAACATACTCATATTTGATACCTTTACTATCAAGTATCATCTTCGCCGTCTTACATTGACTACAAGTAGGCGTACCATAGACAATTGTGTCTTTATTCTCTGCCATCTTGTTCTCTGCCGCTTGTTTGCTCACACGTTCGATTTTCACGTTGGTCTCTGTTCTGTAGTAATATAGAGATTTCATACCAATCTTCCAAGCCTTATAGTGAACTGATTTCACATAAGTTGCATCAGAGCCTGGAGGGAAGAAAAGGTTAGTGGATTGGCTCTGACAGACTGGTTCCTGTCTCGCTGCTGCTTGGTTGATAGTAGCATGCTGATCAATCTCCATCGCCGTCTTAAATACTGCTTTTGCTCTGGCGTCTAAGAAATCGAGCTTTTGCACCGAACCCTCGTCAGTGATGATCTGATCCCAAACTTCTTCAGTGTTCTTACCAATCGATTCCAGATAAGCTTCCAGAACGTGGTTCTTCACGTTAAACTTACCAATCCTCATCTCTTGAGTGAATATGTTACTGTAAATAGGTTCACAGCTTGGAGAGACGTTCAGAATCACCGAGTTGTTAGCGTTCGGAGCTATCGCTAACAAATGTAAATTCCGACGATAGCGCCAATATTCATCAACTTCTTCGCCAGTCTCCTCACAAAGTTTGATGTAGTCGCTGATATCACTCGGCACGCCTCGACTCTTACCTAATTCACAAGAGCGTATGTGAGCCTGTCTCTTAACTTCAGTAAAAATTGATCTCGATAAATCAACAGCCTCTTGTGACTCATAAGGAATCATATTCTTTTGTAAGAAATGTCCCCATCCCATAGCTCCTAAACCAACGCTGCGTTCCGCTCCGGCGCTATATTTGACCTTCGATAATAACATCTGGATCAAACTGCGGTCGAGTTCGTCGTCATAATTCAGAGAGATGTTCTCAATGTTATCGATGAAAAACTGAATCACATTATCCAACATCTCAATGATATCGCCGATAAACTGAGGGTCATCCTTCCATTCTTCATACATTTCGAAATTCAAAGAGCTCAGACAACAAACGATAGTCCGGTCTTTAGACGTCGGCAAAGTAATCTCAATACAGATATTTGATCCTGTCGTGCTCAATCCCAGTTTCTTCTGAGGCAGAGGGACAAATCTGTTAGCCGTATCAACGAAATACAGATATGGCTCTCCGGTTCTTGCTCTTGTAGTGATGATATCATCAAAGAATTCGCGAGCATCCAAAGTCCCTTTCACTTCTTTGGAGTGAGGATCAATCAAATCGAAATTCGAACCAGATTCCACTTTACGCATAAAGTCATCCGATATGCTCAACCCATGGTGTAAGTTGAGACATTTTCGTCCTGCGTCCCCTGTAGGGATTCTCATCTTCAAGAATTCAGCCACGTCTGGATGCTCAACATTCAGATATGATGCAATTGCTCCCTTTCTTGTATCTGATTGTTTCCAAGCCATGATCCCAGCATCATTCTCATGCATGAATGGAATGGACCCAGGGGCTTTCTTACTCACAGAACGAACGTTAGACCAAATCTGACCTATCCCGCCGCCCATAACCGATAACAAAGCATATTCAGCCTTTTGGAATAACAAAGACGGAACGCTATCATCAACCTGAGATATGTAACAAGATATAGGCAAAGACTTCGGTTTCTGGCCTGGTAAAACAGCATTACTCAATACAGGAGATGCGTACATGAACCAGCGTTTGGATGCGTAGTCATATAATCTCTGAGAGTGTTCTACATTTGAGCCGAAACAGATAGATGCTCTTGCGTATGCTTCTTGAGGGGTTTCGCCATTTTTGGCGTAGAATTGTTTCAATAAATATTGGCTTGTTTCTGTCAATAATTGAGTCCTTGACTCATCGATTTGTATACCATGATAACTCTTGATCACACTTAAAACTCCTTTGGATTTCAGGTGTTTATTTAACCCCTGATAAATAGTACAACAATCCATTAATCTATCTTGTCGTATATTATACTGCTCTGTTCAGTAACGGTTAAGATGACACTATAAGGTAACAACTCATGCTTAAATTACCAAAAATTGATCTACCAACCTTCACGGTCAGCAACAAATTCTTACCCAACGGTAAAGTTGTTATGCATCCGTTTACTGTAGGAACGGAGAAGCTACTTTTACAATTGAAAGACTCCAAAAATCAAGAAGAAATCTTGACTGTCATAAAACAGGTGGTACAGTCTTGTGTAGTGGAGCCAGCGAACTTTGACGTCACTAATGTTCCGATGTTCTGTCTGGAACTGTTGTTCATCAGACTGAGAGAGAAGTCCAATGGAGAAATTATTGATCTCACCTACAAATGTAATGTTGAGAGTAAAGAGAGAAGACCTGATGGCGAAATTACTGTCTGCGACGGTCGAATCGATTTTCAAGTTGATCTGAGAGAAGTGGACATAAGTCAACAAAACGAAGGTAAGGATGTTTTCGAAATCTCAAACGACATTGGTATACAGCTTGAGTATCCCAGCTTGAACTCAGCTCTGAGTATACAGACAGACGATGTTATTGAGTTGATCAGAACTCACGTTAAATCAATTTACCATGGCGATGACGTTTGGACCAAGAGTGAATTGTTTGCTGATGAGGTCAGCTCGACCGAAACTATGGAATTCATTAACCAAATTCCTTCGTCTGTGAAGAATGAGATTGTTGAAAAATTCTTCGGGAGCGCTCCGAAAGTTAAACATACAATCAAACCAGTTTGTCCGAAATGTCATACCGTTCATACGATTGAATTGGAAGGTATATCCGATTTTTTCGGTTAATTGTTTCTGGTGATTACATCAGCTATCTCAGAAACACAGACATACTAATCAGGAAATTCAACTATAGTCTGTTTGAGCTCGACAATATGGTACCTTATGAGATGGAACTCAGAATGATGATCATACAAGCAGATTTGGACGCAGAAGCCGAGGCCAACAAGCCTAAGAATCCTCACGGATTCTAAATTCAAACCCCTGGGAGAAATCTCAGGGGTTTTCTTTTGATTAAATACATTTCTCAAATTTTGGACATACCAACCACACATTCAGACATTCTGCAAATACGGATTACTTTGAAGAACAGACTGACAAGCCTAGTTCAAAGAACCGAATTTACTGAATGAGACCCAGACATGGTCTGTTGCATGATCTAAAGAATCAAACAACTCTTACTAGCTTAACATTGTGCCTTGTGCACTCCAACGGGCATTCCCAAATGCGTCCAGTTGCTTGATCAGATATCCATTGACTTGACTCTGTCTTAGTGTGAATAAACATTACTTGACAAACTGATAAATTGACTAAGAAGTCAATCAACACGAATCCTATTCACACTCATAGTTGAAGATTGGAGATTAGATAAGTAATCTCTTGGTCTGTTAGGGATTCTTCAACCGTTCAGCAGGATGTTGTCAAGGTAATCTCCATCAACTCGATTCGTCACAAGGAATAACACCACGTAAGGTGACACGAATTGTTTCTTGATTACATTACCTGATCATATCAGGATTTGCTAGGCGACGAACTAGATGGAAGTGGTATCATCATGATCGCTATTGGTCCGCATATTAATTATACAGGATATTTTTTCAGAAGTAAAGACCCAGTCAGAAAGGACAAATTTCTTACAATTCGTCATGGTTAAATAGACAGGAAGATAGAAATTTAACACTTTGGGTGTAGAAATGGAACAACTTGAATTAAACTTTGATTATATGAACGCTGACGATTTGGATTTTGAAACTCTTGAAGAAATCGAAGAATTGAGTTGTCCTCACAAATTAGAAAATCACTGGCCATTGAGCCATACTGATCGCGTCTGTATTGAGAATTGCTAACGAAATCCCCCGAGAGAAATCTCAGGGGATTTTTCTTTTAGATTTCCAGAAATTCAAATTTTACACCCTGTCCCGATTGTACCTATAGAGACATAAAAACTCTGTCGTGTATACCTGGTCACAACCCATCTAAAACTGACATATCAATTAGTGTTCTAAGTAACAACACATGTTCAATTAAGGTAAACGTCATGAGCACAAATACCCAACTCAGGTCAATGCCTGATAGTTTTGATTTTAACGACATCTCTGACAGCTTGAGATTATACCTCAGTTCAGTTGAAGATTTCAGGGACGTAAATTGGTCTGGGTCGGCAGCATCCATGCTGGTAAGACTTCTTGCCTATAACACTCAAATGAACCAAGTTGGTAACAGTTTCATTTTTAACGAAATCGATATCAACACCGCAGTAAAGAGAGACAATGTTGCTTCGATTGCTTCATCATTGATGGGTTATCTCCCAAAGAGTAAGATAGCGGCGGAAATCATAGCAACTATTGTCGTCATTCCTGATGAAGAATCTCCGGCCAGTTCATTATTGATGCCCAGAGATACTTCATTTTTTGCATCTTTGGATGGCCGAGCATTGAACTTCTCTCCGGATGGAGAATATGAGACGAATTTAGTCAATGGTCGCTATACATTTGAGAATGTGAGATTGTTACAGGGCGAATGGTTCACTCAATCATTCCCAGTACAGACTGAGTATGGCTTGGAGAGTTATCAAATACCAAACTCTGATATTGATCTGAGAACCATTAGAGTTGGGGTGTTGCCTAGCCAATCGGCCACTACTTTCTACGTCTATGAAAAATGTGATGATTTGTTTGATCTCGGTCCTACTGAAAAGAGATTCTTTCTGAGGCGCAATTCGAGAGGTGCATACACCATCGAGTTTGGTGATGATAGAGTTTGTCGTAAGGTTCGTTTCGGGGAGGTTGTTTTGGTTGATTATTTGATCACTGACGGCAGTCTCGGTAACGGATTAAACAATTTGGTTCCAGCCGCTGACGTAGGTGGTCACTTTAATGTCGAAATCACACCATCCCAATCAGGAAGCTCTGGCGGAGATGATGAGGAAACAATTGATTCTATCAAGAGAATGGCCCCGCTGGCTCTGAGTTCTCAAGGTAACGCAGTTAGCGAAAATGATTTCGTGTTCCATACCAAAGAAGTATTTCCAGAGGCTCAGTATGTTGCTAGTTGGGGAGGCGAGGAAAACGACCCGCCAAAATACGGCTATCAGATTGTTGCAGTCAAGGCTTTCAGCTCGGATTTCCTTACGGATGTTCAAAAGGCTGATATCGTAAGAAGGTTGACTCCTAAATGCGTTGGCTCTATTACACCTATCGTGATTGATCCAGATTTCACATACATACATGTGAACTCCAACATATTGTATTCTTCTGGGAGAACTGTTCTCAACGAACAATCTCTGCGAGTGAAGGTGATAGAAGCGATTCGGGAGTTTTCAAAGACTCAACTTGAATTCTTTGGTAGTGATTTCATACACTCATCTTTGGTTCAATATATCAGCGAGACTGACCAAAGTTTTCTCGGTAATGTGACGAGAGTCGTATATGAGAAAAGATTTTCACCTATCATTGGTTCTTTTGGAACATATAAGTTGAAATTCAATGTTGAACTAAAACCGACGACCATAAGCATCACTGGTTTCAGAATTCAAGATAGCGATTTCGATGGTTGGTCATATAGTTTGGTTGATGACGGTCAAGGTAGGATGATAACTGTCAAGGATCACCCAGAGAAAGGCAGATATCAATTTGATGGGTTTAATGGCGATGTTGACTATACAAATGGCGTGGTCAACATTAATAATTTCAGACCAATATCATTTATTTCCGAAACCAACCAATTTCTGAGCGTCATAGCAGAGCCAGGCGATGTTGATCCGTCTTTGTTCAACAACAAACAATCACTGAATAAGATTGATTTAATATCAATCGAATTCGCGAACAGAGACAGAGGGGCGAGATGAACAATATTTCAAACGGGTTATTTGTATTAAATCAAGTGCCCATCCATTTGTTGAATTCCGATTCGAGATTTGTAGCGTTGATGGTAGAATATCAACGCTATCTCAATCGACATGAAGGATTGAATAATATCGAGACTGACCTACTTGACGCTAAACTCTCAGAGAAATACTCAAGTGAAGGCGTCTCAGCAATCAAACATATGAAGATTGAAAACGAATGGGATAAAATCAAAAGATTCCAAGCGCCATCGGATCAATCAGTATATTTGATCAGCGATTATTGTTTAGAGAGGATATTTGATACATTTGTTTCGTCTGTTGATGAATTCTTCATCACTCAAGATGGTTATGTATATGAATCTTCCAGAGACAGGACTTGGGGCGTTGACAATTGGATGTCTCAGTATCAGATACAACAGAGATTCGTTTCGGAATCATTGGAACAAGCTGATGATACATTGTTTGCTCTGTTGTTGAAACAAATGTTCGCTGCTAAAGGCACCACAAAATGTGTTGAGATATTCTTCTCTATGTTCTTTGGCGAGGTTGTTGAGATATACCTTCCAAAATTCGACATATGTGAGATTGATAACAACTTCAATCTAGACAGCAACAAATTTCTGAGGGATGATGAAGTGAATCAAGAGTACAGCTATGTAATTCTTGTAAATGACTCCGTCGATAAGTATACAAACTTGTTCCAAAACGTCTATATGAAACATTTTCATCCTGCTGGGTTTAAAGTGACGTTAAGACAAAAGCCGACTATTCAGGGGGTATAAATGGCTGAAATTAGATCAAAAGCGAGGTTTGACCAAGGCGTCTCTACGCCAGAAGTGTCCGAACTCGAAAGGATAATTTTGAAGAACGGGTTTAGTGCTTCCTATTCCAACGAATTAACTGTAGCACCTGTTTCTGGAGCCTGTAAAGTTTCCATAGCATCAGGTCCGACTATCAGAGGTACATATCTTGTTAAAGTGACCACTTCTGACGGCGGGTTTGCTTCTGCTACCATATTAGTTGATGCCAGCTCCCAAGACTCTTTCAGGTCTGTGGTGAATATAGTGTCAATCACAGATAACAACAACTCGACCAGCTGTTTCTTCCGTTCTGTGGTGTTAAGAAAGCGCGCAGCTTCTAACGATTTTGCTGTCGTAGTTGATATCAGAAAGACTGGCGTGACCAGTTGCGTTTTCAACGTGACTGCTTTGGCAGAGACAGCTACTGTAGTTGCGTCTGATCCAGAAACCGCATTCCCGACTTTGGTCAGCGCTAATATAGTGGATGTAAGAGCAACACCGACTTCATCATTGTATAAATACACTGGTCTGTCTTTAACTGCTTTCACTAAGGCTGGAACATACTACTCAGAAGCTTCTACGGGCTATCCTGCTGACGCTTCTCCTAACGGGACAATCATAGTTATGGGTTCTGCCTTTGACGGGCGTCTTACTCAGCTTTATATCGACGATAACGCGAAAGCTTATGTGAGAGTGAGTAATACTTCTAGATCATTTGGTGGAGCTGTTTGGTCTCCTTTGATCTCTGGTACTGCCGGTCAAGAAATTGTAGACAAAGCCAACACAAACTCCATGATATGGGCAATCGTATTTGGATAAGACAATTTAAGAGGAATTAGAAATGAGCGATATGTTAAAGTCCGTAGGAGTCAAGGATGTTGGTCTTGCGGCTACTGAAGTGTATGTTGCTCCGGTTGGTAAGACTTCCGTAGTCATCGGAGCTAACGTTTGTAACAACTTGGACGAAACGATTTATGTGGATATCCAGTTGAAGAAAGGATCAGTAATATACAACTTGATCAAAGGTGTTTATATACCAGCTAATTGTGCTTATATCTGGTCTGGTATGGAACAGAAAGTTGTATTGGATCCAGGCGATTCATTTATCATCAAATCAACAAAGGCGGCTTCATGTGATGTGGTTGTTTCTGTTACAGAAATTGTATAAAGGGGGTGGATGATGTTAGTCGGGTATAACCCTCACGCTCCAAGACCGACGAAGTTGTTCCAAGAATCTCCTGATTCTGTGGTCTATCAACAAGATTCTGAAGGTCGTATCAACAAAATCATCGAAACTTTCGGGGTGAATGTTAAAGTCACTGACACTACCTTCAACACGGATGGCAGCGTAAACACTGTTGCCATCACGCTAGACGGGAAGAAACGTACAGAAACATATGCTTATAACCCAGACGGTACGATTAGTTCAATGAGTTCAAATGAGGTGGATGTATGAGTTTTGATGCTATTACATATTCGGAGGTTGGCCGTTCTAAATTACCAGTAGGTGCCATCCTGACGGGTATCCCTAACAATAAGGATTGGTTACCTCTGAACGGTCAACGTCTTGATCCTGTCGCTTTCCCTCAATTAGCATCTTTGATGGGAAACACATACAATGATGTGACATTAATAAAAAACATTGGCGACATCGTACACGACATGCCAGGCGGATATATCGCTATCCGCAGAGATGGTCAAGAAATGATAGGTCGCGTCAACACTGTTTTCGGCGTCTCTCACATCAACGTTGATGGTTCCACGTGGAACGTTACTGAAGCGAGAAGTAGAGCTTTACCTATCGTACACACTATGTTCAAGGATGCTACAGGTGGAATGTACGGTCAAATGCCTCACGCGATTCATGATGTTGAGAAAACCATACCATTACAAACAGCGACCATAAACTTGGCGAACATCGGTTTACCGATTCTTCCAGCCAATCAGACCAACGCCAAAGTGTCTTATGGTGAGACTCTAGACCACATAGTTGGTTATCAAAATGCTATGTTTACCAATGATCCTAACGTTGATCAGGCTTGGCCTACACGTTACTCTGGTATGATGTGGAAGGTGAAAGCGGATGGCACTGGTTATGACACAAAGGTCGTCGCTAGAGGCGGAATGACCACTCTAGAGACTGGATACAACACTGTATCTTCAGTTAGATACTTGGTGACGTCGAAATTCGATAATCGCATTTTGGTACTATCTCCATCATTCATGAATACATCATACACCAACAGCGGTTCCATGTATTCTCCTGATGGCGGCGATAACTTCTATCCAGTCATACATACTGGATATACCGCTAACGTTCTTGGTATGGAAAGGGTTGACGCTAACGGTATTTATATCAGCGTGAATGGCACTCCAAACGTGATCCGCAGTGCAGTAACCGACATCACTACTCCAGTCAATTCCAGTAGCATCGTTACTATGGCTGGTACATCTAGCGTGGTTGGTATCGCTGGTGATGCTTTCAACATGATCAAGAAGACTAGTGATGGTAAGGTATTCATTTGGGAGAGTTCGAAAACAAATGTCTACTATACATCCAACGGTACCACTTGGACCAAATTGTTACATGGTTTGAGCGACGACGACATTTTCAATGATATCGATATCGTAAATGGCGTTTTTGTGATGATGTATCTGAAGCGTAACGGTTCAGCGGTGCCTACTGAATATTCGACTTCTGTTGATTTATCAGTTTGGACTCCTAGACAATTTCCATCAGGTACATATTACTACAACAGAGTGGTTGTTGATGTAATGAGAAATCATGGATTCATAGCGTCTACTGGTACAACCATGTGCGTCATGGATGCAAACCCGAATAACAGCTATCTTTGGAGAACTGTCGATGGCATCAACTGGACCAGTCATTGTTATGACCCAACAAATTGTCCTGATTTGAAATGGAATGATAGAAATGCTACGCAAATTACTCACTTAGTGGCAGCCAAAGGTCATTTCGTGGTTATACACAGAGCTGCTTCTATCAATTGGCAACCACAGAGATATTACTCGAATATCAGTAAGGATGGTAAGTTTTGGGGTTTCTCCTTAAATGCCTTTACTGCTGGTAATGCTTGGAGAAGTAGCGTTGGCCTTGCAAGCGCCGAGGGAATCTCTTTGATGAACTCTCACCAATATGCAACGAGCGGTAAGACAGTTCAAGATGCTGATGTTAGATATGTATTCAACACGCATCCTTCGGTATTATTAGGGGGTGTTGAACAACACGTGTCTGTATCTCACGAAGGAGAATTATTGATCCCTTTCGTCGGTTTGAGACATACTATTGAGAACAATCAAGTATCTGCAGCTAGGTTCCCGACTAAAGTACAAGACGGTGTTTGTTATACATTCGTCAGAGGTAACATGTTTAAAGTTGAGTCCAACCAAAAGTATACTTTCATGTATTCTATAGGTTCTCAACCTCCAGCTGCGGTGTCGAAAGCTACTTTGTTTGTCCACCCGAGTAGACATAAGAGCGAGATGTTTTCAAAGCCTGGATTCCCTACTGTTCTGTATGATGGCGAATTTGCTTCTGTGGTAGCCCCTTCAACTAACCCAGAGAGTACCGCAATCAACTACAAGAGCGGTGAATGGGATTCTTTATTCAGTCTGTACAATTTCGAGACTGATTTGAGAATTTCTGGTTGGAAACAATTCGCGACTAACGTTGTTGCAAACTGGGTACAACAAGTTCATTCTGGCCAGACTAATGAGTTGGTCTACACTGCGATGTCTGGTAGTAGTTCTAAGGATTTAGCTAGCAGCACGAATCACACTTATGCAATTTTGGTGGATTGTAATACAACTACCAAGACTTTGTCGTACAAAGTGAGTGAAGCAGCGGCTTTGTTGAAGTGTGATACTAGAATTAGTAATAGTGCAGATTACAAATGGTTAAGAAATGCTTGGTGGGACGGCTCACAATATGTATTTGTTACGGGCGGTGTTACGGGCGGCACGGACAGAGCTGGTCTAGTGAGGAACACATCTTGGCCGTCTACGACAGCCGCTCCTTCTGTAATCGTTACCAATTCCAGTTCTAGGCTGGGACAAAGGACAATCTTGACTCAAAACGTTTCTAACGGATCACATCTGATGTTTTTAGATGGTTCTGCTCTAGGGGCTAATGATAGATTATGGTTTATGAGTTCAGGCGGAACAACATTCACTTTACAAACGTCAGGAGCGACTACAAGACCGGATTCCAATTTCTTGGCAATTGGTACAGTTGCGACCACTGATTCTCAGGGACACACTAACAAGATTTTCCAGAATGCCATTTATGGTCCTGGTTATGTCTTCGCGGTACATGGTTGTGTGGCTTGGAATACTTCTGGTTCAACTTGGGAGAGAACCCAGACGACAAGAACTGATCCGATACCACCGTCTACAAGGATACAAAGTGAATGGTGGGCTAGATTGAGAAAGAGTTCCGAACAAGATAGCGGTACAGACGTAATGACTTGGTTCAGTCCAATGGCTACTTTCCCTTGTACCACTGCAACCAACTTTGCTTTAGTGGAGAATGAAACGAGGGGAGCTGTGGACACGACTAACCTTTCTTGTTTTGTCAAATGTCCTACTACTGACCCAACGTACATGCAAAACGAGGTTCCTGTTAACAGATTGACGCCGTCTATGCCTTTCAACACATATTGGCAATCTACTCAATACAACAAGTTTTTGAACGACATAGGTTATTGCTGTATTTTGTCAAACAGACATTTGAGTTTGTTACAAGTTGATAGGTTGTTGTCTTCTCATGTTTACGCAGTTACGCCAAACCAACAACAGAGTACATTGAAAGATGTGACTGTGAATCGGAGCGTTGGTACAACTGATCCATTTACGGGCGGGGCTAACAGAATCACTGCTGGACTCTATACCGTAGATAAATCGGATACCAGTTTGACTCTGTATGACAATTCCAGCAAGTTCACTTATGCTCTGAACAAGGCAAGTCCATTCGAAATGTTAGCTGGTCCTCACATCATCAGGACTAGACAGGGTTTCATAGGTTTGAACTTGACTAACCAAGGAGCGGGGACAACTTCTACTGGTTTAGTTGGTTATGGTTTGTACTATAGTTCTGATGGTCGCGATTTCGATCAAGTGTTGTTCCAAGATGGCGAGGGCATTTTGGATTCGTTTGTACAGTGCGCGAACAACTGGGATATAGTATTGGTACCAATTGGTCGTCTGGATACTTCCCAGAATAAGAGATATTGGTTGATAACTGTAGACGGTGGAGCTAGTTGGAGACAAATATATGGGGATGCTCCACAAGCTCCATATGGTGTGCCAAGAACAACTAGCATGTTCAACGCTTTACAAGAGCCTGATGGCAGCATTAGAATCAAACATTCATATACTTTGAATGGGGTAGCTACTGAGGCTGGACGCAGGATGCTCATTGACAACAGTTTTATCAAACTGCCGATATCGAGCGATAGAATGATAAAAGTCAAATAAGGAGAATAAATATGTTTTCGCCAACTGGTTATTATAAACATGACTCGCTTGGCTTCTTCATTGGTCCGCTTTTCGAACATGAAACCATGTATCCGAAACAGTGGATCACTCGGATAGTTCCCCCTCCTCAAGATAGTTGGGGGAAGAATTTTCTTCCTAAATTTGTTTTGGAAGAAAACCGCTGGATATTGGTTGAGATGGTAAAGATTCCGGACCAACCAATACCAGCTCCGATTGAAGAGCCTGTTAAACCTCATGGTGTCATCATCGAGAGAAGTTGCGATGCCGGAGACGGTCATTATGTTCTCCTGACACCAGAAGAATGTACGGCCCCCGTAGGTTCAAGGTTGAAATTCAAGGTTGAATTGAGATTAGGTTCAGAAGGTCCAATATTACCTC
>JACCDR012613422.1_pt1 | contig 18133 bp, 41 predicted proteins | sample 7446431 | NCBI WGS metagenome assembly JACCDR01 (sample SAMN15323443, study PRJNA562643) | freshwater metagenome | isolation source: river surface water | place: USA:Blue River Watershed | collected 2017-08-17
ACCACCTTAGCCCAATTACCAAAGTTATACGCATAATTCCCAGCCGAACCATAGCCGTCTCCGCCACCATCGACCATAGGGGTTGCAAGATTATCCATCCTACCTCCTCAGCGTAGGCTAAACCCACGCAGCCTAGACCATACTATACGCCCAGCCACCGAACCACCCGTAATTTCTACGTAAAAAAAGCCACCTCCAGGTGGCTCGACATCAACACTACTCGTCTAGCTATTAAGGCAGTACCATAGTAGTCATATCCCCACTACGTAAGCGATCCACTATAGCGGTACCCAAATACCCCGGCTTAGCCTCCAAACGATCCGCTAAAGCACCTAGGGCATCCTCCAACCCGACCGGGGCGGGAGCCGACTTACTCGCCCGATAATCCACCACCGCACGTACGGCTGCTACCGCCGCCTCCACCAAACCCCGCTCCACCGGGTCGGTTACACCCACACTAGCCGATAAAGCGTACAACGCAGCCTCCACACTATCCTCCGCAACCGACACCAAACCATCTAGCACCCCACCAGCATTTACTACCGGTGTCACCGTAGATAACCCACTAAGCCACTCGTCCCCCAAATCCGCAGTCGCCCTAGGCCGAGCTACGATAGCAACTCCATCACGCTTAATTTGCATACAAATCCCTCCTAGCCATACCTATACATCGCCACCAAACCGTATAGGCCCCTAAAAAAGCAGCCACACTATAAAAATACTATGGGCACGTATAAGCTAAAGAGTGGAGCAGCAAAGGTTAGGCGGGCAAACAGTAGAATCCATACGAAAATAAAGTCGAGCTAAGTAGGTAGGTAGTAGACCCTCCAGTATTATACCTACCCAAAGAATGAATAGGGTAGGAGGTAGTAGGGTAGCGCCTCCATATTTACCCCATGACCTAGTAAAACACACTAGCTACCCCGCATAACGCAAAAACCACCTACTGAAATTCGCTTAAATTTAGTATAGCGCTTACTATAGGTACTCAAGCCCAAATAGAGTGAGAGTAATAACACATGCGGAAATAATTATAGTTTTTACCATAGGTATTCCCGTAAATCGGGTAGGAGGTAGCAATAGAGGCCAGGCGGAAATTACTATAGCTTTTCGTTACTGAAAGCAAAGTGGGTAAATGGGTAGCAAGTAGAGCTTGCGGAACTTAGGGTAGCTTTTTACTATAGACTCCCTAAGAGTAGATCGGGTAAAGAGCAGTAAGTAGAGATCAGGCGGAAATTACTATAGTTTTTCATTACTAAAGGCAATACGAGTAAATAGGATAGTAGGTAGATCCTGCGGAAATTACTATAACTTTATTACGAGTATCTCGTAGTTAAATGAGTAGATGAAAAGCTTGCGGAAATTCTGAGTTTTTACTATAGTTCCCCCAAGAGTAAATTGGGTAGAGAGCAGATCTTGCGGTAGGGAGACTGAAGACGCCTACAAACTAATTGGATACAGGATAGGGGCCATGCGGAAATAATTAGAGTTTTTTTACTATAGGTATTTAAGTAAATCTAGTAGTCGGTAGCAAGTAGAGTTATTGCGGAAATATTTACTGTTTTTCGTTACCAAAGTATGGCCGCGCTAAGTGGGTAGTTACACAATAGCACCGCAGCAAGGTCCATGCCCCCGACCCCCCGATCCCCTAGCGGGTGTGCGATAAGGCACTACCATTATAATTATCCCCTAGCAACAAACGTGCCAGATCTATAATGTGGATCTAGTGGATCTCCTATTCGGATCTTCACGGATAGGCCCTATCCGTTATATGTATAGACGTAGGCCACGCTAGTCGCTAACCCGATTAGGTCTCCTACGGTCCCTCGCCTTGCCAGGTTAGGGAAGCAGACGGGTACGTGGGCCAACGCTCACATCCCTAGCTAGTGCAAGCTAGCTAAGTGTTCCGAAAGGAATGCGCAATATAACGGACGATTGCTGAAAGGCAACCGCGAACTAGGCTGCTAATGCAGCGTGACACTAGGGCACGGCAATCAATCGTTCGTCATTAGGTTCCTTTGTCTGAAGCGTTAGCGGCTTAGCTTCGGTCTACGCTAGGTAAGTATCCTTCAGACAAAAGTTATAGGGTCATGACTAGGGGCTAGCGATAGCCCCTTGTACCTTTTTAGGTAAGACTTTATAGCGATGAACCTACGTGTAACCTACCTACCGGCATGGTGCTGGTAGCCCTAGTCACAAGTCTAGGGGGCAAGTCATCATAGGCTTGTGAAAGTGAGTGAACGTAGGAGCAAGTATGTCACAAGGTAAGTTCGTGCCTTCCGTCATCCGTCGTGTGGTCCGAGATACTGCGAAGGCCATGGGTGAGGTAGTGGAAACCTCCCCAGGGGCGAGGGATACGATGATGCGGGATCTGGCACGAGAAGAATTGCGTGATCGGGTTTATAATTGGCGTCGAATCCCAACGCCTGTTTTTCGTTGAACACCGGGGGCCTTATTGGCTCCCGTGGGCACTTATCCTCCACCTCTACGTGGTGTGCCTAGAAACGCACTGCATTTAGTGCGGCTAACGGGGGATAGGGTGAGTCATGAAAAAATTTCGTGATCTTTTCGTGGGCCAGCGCTTCACTCATGAGGGCCAGGTATACGTCAAGCACGAGTGGGATGCCGCAATCCGCTTGGGAGGGTATGGGCTGATCAAACATCCGAGGGGTCTGGAGGTTGAGCCAGTGCCTATGACACTGGAGCACATCACCGAGGGCATGTCATTCCTGAGCGGTGAGTTAGATTATGAGATGGCTCACATTGAGGCAGATCGCTTGATTGTGGAGGCGGTGAAGGTCATGGCTCCGGTTGTGGAGTCTCAGGCATTGCTGGCAGCATGGGAAGCGGTGGGGAAGCGTTACGCCTGAACCGAGGGTCTGTCAGTTTTCCGATAATTTTCTATAATGGGAGGTGGTAGCATGAAGGTTCACAATAAGTGGGTAGCAGGCCCTGGGGGGTATCCGTTGCGGGTGCTGTCGTGTTGGCACCCTGAAGGCAGCAAAGGTTGGCTTTCGTCGCAGTGAACGCAGGCGAGCTAAGCAGGCTCTGTCTGCGGAGTAGTCCGAGGGGCATTGTGGGGACTATAACCCCTCAGTGCTAAGGCCCCTGGGGAGTCTCCCTAGGCCGGGTCCCAAGTCCCGGAGTGTCTGTTATAGTGGTAGGGATTCGGCCACTATAATTTTACCATAGAATCCGCAGAGGTCGACTATGAACGCCCAGGTTGTCCGCCACATCGTGATCGCTCCAGTGGCTCCATCGGCGCAGTCGTCTAAGCCCCAGGGCACGCCTCGTCGTCGTTTGGGTACCCTGAAGGAATACGCCCCAGGGGAGGCATTCGAACGTCCGTTGGTTCGTCTGCCCCAGGGTGGTGAGGTTCGCGCAGTCGAATCGGTTCGTCATATCCCCCATACGTCGATGGTGGAGATCCGCACGGTAGCGGATCTGGGGGATGGTGGTAAGGCCCGCAGTCTTCGCATTCCGGTGAATACCCCTATCGTGGGGTTCATGCGGCTGCCTGCGTCCTCAGAGGATATCGGCTGACAGTAGGGGACCGTAGGTGGTCCCTTGGGTACTAGCCCCACCTCTGCGTGGTGTACCTAGAAACGTACTGTTTTTAGTACGGCTAACGGGGCAATGTGGCGGCAAGTGTTCTTAACCGAGGGCTAGCGGGGGTTTTCCGGTCCCCTGCTAGTAAGGTCCCCCAGGGTAAATCCTGGGGCTAGGTCCCAAGCCCTAGTCGCCTAAATATAGCATGGTGCTATATTTTTTCCCCAGAGGTTTCGTATGAGCTACTATCGTTGTCCTCGGACTGGTTCGGAGACTCGTTCGGCTGCGTCGGTGGAGGATCGGGAGTTTATCCGTGGTGCCCGGAGTTTCCATCGGTTGCCGAATGCCTGGGATGACATTGCGGCGAGTCGTGAACGTTGCTGGAAGGCCCAGCGCCGTAGCCGTAAGGCGTGGGAGCGGATGTGAAAGCCAGGTATGTGCAGTGTCATTGTTGCGGAGGTGGTTTTATGACTACCAAGCCACAAGACCCTGAGCGTGATGATGGCTTCGGAACTTGCGAGGACTGTCATGAAGGTGTGGCTGCATCCTGGGCAAAATACGGATTTATTTCCGTTCGTCTTACGCTAGACGAGTGTCGTGCTCGTTTGGCCAAATATGCATAGGAGCTAGTGTGCAAGAATTATTGGAAAAGATGCAGGCGTTGGATAAGTATATCGAGTCTGACCCTGAACGAGCACATTCGGAGGCGGACTACCTGATGTGTGATGCGGTAAAGCTCCTGGGTGGTGATTCTGAGGAATCTCGCCGCCTGGTAGACATGTTCCGTCGCATTCCCAAATGGTGAGGTGGTTATGGCTGAAAGAGCAATCGATCTGTGTCGTGCGGTGGCTGGTGGTCGGAGTCGTAAGTGTAAGGTGGTGGTGTCGGGGAGCCCTAAGCGATTGACTTCCTACTGGGATGGAGGCAGCAAAGACACCTTTTACGGGGTGGAGTTGGTGAGTCGCCGTAGGGTGGACCTGCCAGCTACCGGGAGTCCTTTTTATCCTGAGCGAGCGGCGTATCAGCCGGTAGCTGGTGTGGCTGTGGTGGAACATTCAATTTTCTGCGGGAAAGACGTAGGTTATACGTTGCATCTGCACCCGGATGATGCAGGGAAATTCGTGTGAGCGAATGGGCGGCGCTATACCCGCCCAGCACCTATATAATATAGGCGTATCCTCCTGTATGATGGAGGAGCGAAACCCAACGGACTGGGGTATGTGATGAATGATCAGCGTGCTCGTTTTCAGCAGGTGGCTTCGGAGTTGGAAATCGGCAGTGATTTCAGCATGTTCGCCCGCATGCTGACCCCTGGGCAGCGGGCTGAATTGTTGAATACCCTGCACAGCATGGGCCGTGATGATGTCGAGGATGAGTTGCCTCGGCTGCTGGCGACTATCCCTGCGGATAAGCTCCCGGCCACGGTGCTCGATTGTACGTTGAAGGCAGTGAAAGCCCTGGTAGATATTTACTACCAGGGGGCTCACCGAGTGCATATGGTGATGGCCCTGCGGGATCGTCTCCTGAGTGACTTCGATGACCGGGAGGATCGGCGAGTGTTTGCGGAATTGGTGGAGCGAATTCCGATGGCTGAGGTGCAGCGAGGCCCGGTGATTCAAACGGCACATCATTTGGTGCTGAAATACTATGATGGCCCGCGAGGCTATCACATGAACCTGCTTATGCGGGAAGCTCTGCATAAGCTTTGGGAGTGAATATGAATTGGTTTACCCAGGGAGCGGAGTTGGTCTCAGCTACCTTTTTTCGCGCAATTGTCGTAAGGGATGCGGCTGGTGAGGAGTGTGATGACGAGGAAGCGGTGACGGCAAGTGCCCTAGTGACTCCTGTGCGGAAGGCCAATCGTCGTGGTCACCCGGACACCTGGAGGATCAGGATTCAGGAGGTGACACGGTGGGGCCAGGCACTTTCCGTATCGGTAGCCAGGTGGTTCCTGCGGAGTCCATCGGTGACGAAGACTATCAACGAGCCCTACAGGCGTTAGCCGAGGTTGCTCCGAAAGTGAGGCGTTAAATGCTTAAGGAAATCCACACTACTTTTACCCCACCTCCCAAACCTATTGAGGAAAGGTTGGTGGAATCAGAAAATGCATTGAATGCGGCACTGCACGAGTATGAGGCAGCTACCCGCGCTTTTATGAAGTGTCGGGCTTACTCCAACAAAGTGTATGCGGATCTTTGTTGCCAGTCATTGTTTGAAGCTTCACGTCGTCACGCTGATCTGTTGCGTGAAAACGCCGCTCATTCACTCTCAGTGGTACCAGTAGGGGGTTGAAGATGTTTCCTGCATACACACTCACGCTGTTGTTGAATCTCATGATCTCATCTCAATACATGGTGGTGACTCGCATTTTCCGGGAAATTCCTGGACTGCTGGTGGTGCCTCCGGTACCTCCGGTGCAGCTTAAGGTGTCTCATGGGCGGGTGGTAGTGCCTGTCCGCAAGTGGTTCGCTCGTGGTTATCGTCGCAACTGAGGTGTTAAATGTACGTTCAGAATATCACGCTGGAAGTAGCTAAGGGTATTGTGCAAGCGGCCTACCGAGCGATCCCAGCTCAGCGGGCTATCGAGCGTTTAACCAACCCTGGGCGCCTGGCGTTGGTGGATGTGGGGGCTTGCACGTTGACCGCTTATCCGGGTCGTTCGGAAGTGGTGCTGGAGGGACCCCAAGATGATGCGGACTACTGGCTAGGGCTGGTCGAATCATAATTTATCAGTAAATTCGGGAATTTAGGGAGTTGCCATGATTGTGTTACACAACGGCGTTTTTTGTTTTATGGCTGACACGCCTGTAAGCCCGGAGTTTTTGCGGGGGGCTGCTGATCAGTTGGATGTGCTTAATGCTGCCCTCGTGCGGGGCTTGGCTGCTACACCTGCCCCGGAGCCCCCAGTACCCGACTACAGTGCAGCCGCTACCCGCAAGGAACGCGAACGCGTGTTGGCTGAGCGTGCCCAACAGCAGGCCGATGGCGTTCGCAATATGGTAGAAGATGTGGTGGTGAGAGCGGTCCAAGTGATTGTGGATAAGGGCTTCTATTGCCGCTCTATGTACTCTCTTAACGGGTATGATGTCCCAGCAATTAAAGATCGGCTAGAGTCCCTGGGGTACGTGGTGTCGGAAGCGGATGGAATGTTTAACGTCACGATTTAATCATTAAAAACGCGATATTAGGAGGTTAGCTATGCGCTATCTCGTTGTCTCCATTTCAGGGATTCGGCACCGAGTTTACCGCAATCACTCCCGTGCCTGCGATAGCGCCCGTCGTGCTAGCAAGCGCGGAGTGACCATGTGCGTAACTACGCTGGCAGACGCCACGCAAAACTTCGGGGTTTACTATTGTGGAAAACGACTCAACAACCAAAGGCGACTCTATATCCCCACCTTACGTGCGGGCCTATAGCCTACCCAACGGAGGCTTTACTAGGGATATCGATACCCATGATGCGGCGTGGACAGCATTATCTGATAAAGCGTTGTCGTTCTTTCCTGGTTACGTAGTGCACTCCCGAGATCCAGATGTCCATTTTGTAAAATATGGAGTTAATGGCTTAGGGGTAACTATAGTGGTGGACCGATTCACTTTGTCACCTGATTCTATCATGGCATTGACTGCCCCAGTTAATCCTTAGGAGGTTTTATGTTCCAAACTTATGCAGACTTTCGCCCTACGGCTATGGACCCTAGCGGGTTAGGCTTGGAGGATCGGCAGACCTGGATCGTGGTTCCCGTGGGTTGCAACCGGGATTCTGGGCCATTGGAGCGGAGCAACTTCCGAGTGGCGCAGACTATTCTGAAGGAGGCAGGGGCTAACCACGAGGTGCATCGCTTTGGTCACTGGGGTCCTGGGTGGTTTGAGATTATTTTGGTGGAGCCTACGGAAATCGGCCAAAAAAGCGTAGGGGATATCACCCGAGCACTCGCAGACTACCCTGTACTGGATGATGGGGATCTGTGCGATGAGGAATTGGAAGATCGGCAGTCTACTTGGGTAAATTGTTATGAATCCGATATCACCCGCGCAGTAGACCGAGAGGTTTACGCTCGGTGGGGTGATGATGGTGACTCCGCTATGGCTTTAGTGCCTAACCTGCGGGTGGCTTTTGAACGAGCGTTGACCCACGTGGGCGGGTGTTGGGAGTGTGAGGGGAGCGGGACTTACGCCTATCGCTTGCAGGAGGCGATGGCGATCCTGGTTCCCGCAATCGTTCGTCGCTATGCCCGTAGACCGGCAGACCCACGAGCCGGGGTCCGCTATATGCGGAAGTGTAAAGCAACGCAGTAAAATAGGGAGGTCGTATGCAATTAATGCATCTGAATCAGATGTCCTGCCCTCATTGTGGGGCACCATGTGTGCGAGAGGAGATAGGGGATACTCATAGTAATGGGGCTCAGCACGAGTGGCAAGCTATGAAGTGTGGTTTCCGACACCACTATATCCCCAATTATCTCAGAGCCGAAGTCGAAACCCGATGCCCCAATGAACCTGCCGTCGTCGCCCAGCGCAAACACCGGGAGCTACTTAAAACGGCATTGGATGAGGTATTGGTAGCATCTACTGCGGATGCTGAATTCAAACGCAGGGTGAAAACCTACGGCTGGGAATTCGCTTAATAGGGAGGTTACATGTCAGCTTTTATGCACTCAGTTAGACACTATGCAGCGGTAGCGTTAGCTTTTGCGGAGGGAATTATCCCTATTCCCCAGGAGTCTTGCCCGGTGGTGACACCCGGAGGGGTAGCACTGCATCTGCGTGAGCTATTAATTATTGATCCGATTTACGCAGTCAACCTGCTAGCTGAGGAGAATATGTTGTCGGTGAAATACCGATATGCCCACCTGCATGAACGAGTGTACCTTATGCCAGTACGGGCCAAGGATCTGGAGCAAGCACCCCGACTGACTAAAGCGGAAGGGATTATGGCTCTCGCATCTGTTTGTCACCAGTCCTGTGAACACCCTGGGTGGCGTGACCGAGGATGGGCGGATGCCTTTGCTAAACTGGTGCCCGAGGGGTATGTAGATCCTGCGGAACGCCCTGGGATTAATGCATGGTCACTGTAGGAGCACACATGACATTCAATGATAATCTGGCAAAAAACTCCAAGGGCTCAAAAAGGACATTGGGGCCAAAGCAGTTCGTCAGGGCTATAGAGGTACTGGCACCCGCAGTGACCGCCGTCAGATTTTCGTCAGCGGAATGACCCTACTAGGTCCTTTCAACACAGTCATTGATCTTTGGTTGGAGGAGGATCACGTGGAGCTGGGTGGTGTTACTATGACTCGCTTTGGTAAAGTAAGTCACGATGGTCGTACGGTGGATGAAGTGTATGCAGAAATCTGCCAAAAATTGAAAGGTAAGGTGTGAGTATGGACCCAACTAATCGCTACCGAGTAGATCGAGTGCCCCAGGGTACGGTGGAGCCTCCATGCGGAATGACTTCCATCGTAGCCATTTCTTCTGAGGAAAAACGGGTGCATAAGGAGTTTCAGTCTGCTACCCTGGGAGTGGATGCATGGGGGCAGCCCAATCCCACCTATGGGGTAATCCTTTCACAATGGGATGGCAACCGATACGTGGTAAAAGACAGCCGATTTCCATGAGTGGACCAGTAATAAAATAACCCCTATTGCCTTACTGCGGCAGAGTTTGAGCAATTAGGAAAGGAGCTAACGGCTAGGGCTATAGCAAAAGATCACACTATCCTAGACCAAGTCGCCTATAACATTTATAAGCAAAATTATGCTCGCTACCTAGAGGTAGTGAAGCAGGGAGCTAAAGATGTCTGAAGATCAATTGCGTTTGGCTGTCGTGCAATTCATGGCTCATGATATGGAGGAAGACGAGGCCCTCCGTATTGCTGGCACGATGACTCGTGCGGAATTGCAGTTGTACCTTGCGGATTCCCGAGACTTCGGTTACGGAGCATGAGCCTGGCAGTAGTATTTATTCGGTAGTTTTCTATCAGCTAGCAACTGATTCCTAGGGTTTATATAGCGGGGCAACCCGCTTGTGCGGGTATGGTGGAAAGGTAGACACCGGGTGTTTAGGGCACCCCGCTTAACAGCATGCGGGTTCGATCCCCGCTGCCCGCACCAGGGTAAGCTAGGCAATTCCGCTTAGCTCCCATGCCTCTAGGTTGGGATAGGCTCCAACATACTGCGGCAATCTAAGTATTGTCGTCAGGGGTTACACATGGTTGCAAATATCGAATCAATGTCTTGGGTTGGCAATGTTGAATCTGACCGCCCTTGGCACATGTCGAAAGATCGCCTTTACGGGTACGGTGGTGAGTCGCCATTGACCGCCAAAGCAACGATGGAACTGGCTCGCCTCGATTGGCGAGTGGCTTTGCACCCGGCTGCTGTGGAAATCGGGGGGCAGGTCCACAAATCCGATTCTATCCACCACATCGTGCGGGACCGGGACTATAAGATCCTGGGTACGGTGACTGATTCATATCACCCTATCCAAAATTCGGAGGCTTTTGACTTCCTCGATTCGGTGGTGGGAGCAATCGGCCAGCTCCGTTACGTGACCGCAGGGTCTATTGACGGAGGTAAACGAGTGTGGTTGCTGGCGCAGATCACTTCGGAAGTGGGTACGCTGGAACCAGTTCTGGGTGACAAAGTGTACTCCTATTTGCTCCTGACGTCAGGGCATGATGGCAAGAACTCTCTGCGGGCTAAGTTCACCACCGTGCGAGTGGTTTGCCAGAACACACTGAACCTGGCTCTGCGCACAGGTGATGCTGGTATTTCCATTAAGCACACGGGTGACCCTGCACGTAAGGTGGCGCAGGCTCGTGATATCCTGGGTCTGGCTACGGAGGAGTTGGAAGCTATCCGTCGGTCCTTCAAGTGGTTGTCGGAGCAAAAGGCCGACAACATCTTTACACAGGACTTCCTGAAGCACATGACTCCGGTAAAGGAGAAAGCTACGGACATGGCGCTGACTCGTGCATCCAATATGCAAAAGGAATTTTTGCAGCTTATTAATAGTGGGCGAGGCACTCACTTGGCAGGAGTGTTTGGTACTCGCTGGGGCTTGCTGAACTCGATTACGGAATACAACCAACACGAGCGTACTTACCGCCAGACGAAGGAGTCTCCTGAACAGACCGATACGAATCGGTTTGACCAGATGTTTGGTGGTGGGCCAGCCGAGCGCATGAATCAGCGTGCATTGGAATACTTGCTCCAAGATGCGCCTGAGTCGGTCTACAAGCCCACCAAGCGTAAGGAGTTGGAACTTGCGTGAGGTAGGGGACGGGTATAATAATTACGACGATTGACCGAGGGGAGGGACTGCCACCTCCCCCTTTTAAGGGCGGTGGTGACTATGCAGCAACTGACCGAATTCGAGTGTTGGATTGAAGACTACAACGACCGTAGCGCGATAATGGCGTGGTGCCTTGGCGACGCCATCAGTGAATTTGTATTACGCCAAAAGAAGTTCTATTGGAACGAGGCTCCACCTCAAAACACAGTGACCATTAAGGTTAGAAATACAGAGACAAACGAAACTTTTGAAGTGGTTGCTACGGCCCAAGTTATGATTTCGACTTCTTTTCCAAGACCTATAACTAATTAATTACCGAGGGCGCCCGAAAGGGCGTAAGGTCCCCAGGCATACCGCTCTGGGCTAGGTCCCAAGCCCTAGGAGTTATTATGGATTTCCACCAAAAGGCTTATTGAAATGCGTAAATGGTATTGTCACCCTCAGCACGGTTTTATGCCCAATACCATTACAGTGATTCCTCCATAGGGTATATAAGACGCCGCTACCGTCGGTTGTCAGACCACATCGTAGCCCCACCCCGCAGCTAAAGGATCCCAATGTTTACTGCTCGTGCCACTACTTGCTATTTTGGTTACCGTGAAATCTGTGTGCTGGAAGCAATCTATATCGATGGTGGTGACGATATAACGATTCGAGCTATCGCTGACCTGCTGGGCCTTAAGGCGTCGGTAGTGACTACTACGGTAAATACCCTGGTAGTCAAAGGGTATATTAAGTGTGTTGCAGATGGCTTTCCCAGGCACTACCAATTGACGGATAAGGGGGCTAAGATCGCTCCTCAATCCAGTCGTATTAAAAAACTTTTTCCGCCTGAATTTGCTACTGCGAAAAATGTAGCTGGAAAAACGGTAGTGTTACTGCATCATCGTACGGATCGTATGGTGGGCCACACTACGTCTACTTGGAGGACCTAATGCTAGAGATTTACGTTCCTGCTGTAAACGGCACCATCACCGCTAAACTGCATAAGATTGGAGAACAGGCCCCCTATTTCTCGGTGACTATGGCTGGGCGTGATTGGGGTGGATGCCAGCATGAACTGGTGTTAAAACATGCACCATATCTTAAACCCGTAGTAGACCTGCACCTATCCACCGACGATGGAGTTCCTATGCATGCTGTCCCTAATGCGGTGTATTGGGTATCTGGGGCATTGCCTGAGCTGGGCGATTTCCGCTACCGCCCTAGCGAAACACCCGAGCAATGTATCGCTATCTTGCAGCAACACTTACGGACTGATCCTGGGGTGGTGCTGGGCCGAGTGCAGCGAGCTACTGCGGACTTGGTAGTCCTGCACAGCAAACGCCTGGTGCCTGCCGCGTTTATCCGCACAGCTATCGAGCGTGAGGTAACCACGATCGTTGATGAATTACGTCAGCAGTGGCTGGCAGAGGCGCAAATAGCAAAACGTTTGATTAATAATGGGATTATCCAATGACTAAAGCAACCTATAAAGCAGCAGCCTTAGCTACTTATAAAGCCCGCAGAGCGGACGCCATTGTTGCCCTGGGTGGTAAATGCTACTGTGGATCTACCGAGCGCCTAACGCTGGTCCGTCGACCAGATGCTACCGAAGACTTTACGGTTTCTAATATCTGGTCCCGTACCCCCGAGATCAGAACCAGACTCTATGCACAGTGTGCCGTGTACTGCTACGAGCATGCCAAGGGGGTTATGTGGGGCAAGGGCGCCATTAAGCACGGGGCTTGGTATGCCGCCTACAAACGCAAATGTGACTGTGGGGAATGTGCGGAATATCGTAAAGTTTACGCAGCACAACGCCGAGCGGATCGCACCTCCGCCCGCGTAGCTGCCGGCCTACCGGCTAAACGTACTCCTAAGCCTAAAGCTGCTAAGCCACCTAAGCCTAAAGCCCCTCCGAAACCCAAGCGACCTACTTTCGCTCCCACGGTTATCCCTGCAATTCGCCCCTTTACTGCGGCTACGGATCTGGTACACCTGCATGGGCGGAAGTTTCCGAGTGTAGCGGCACTGCGGGATAACCTAAAACGTGCTTTGCAAAAGCATATGGGGTGCATTCCACCGGCCAATGGGCCTGATCGGCTTTATGAGGAGCTGGTAGCTAAAGGATGGGTGGAGCTTTATGATTCTTATTTGGTAGTTAAGGTACCGAGCCAGCAGTCTATTTATGATATCGTACACGCCCGTAGAGCGGCTACCCAAGCAGCAGATGCTGATCTACTGGGAGCAAGTGAGGTGCTGAATGACTAAAGTGGGCTATGGTGTGTTGCTGAATCACCGACAGCTTTTCTGCACCACTACCCGCAAATTATTTCCGCACGATTATCCAGCCGATTGGGCTTATTGCCCTAAAACTGGTAAACCCTTATGGTCCGAGGACCACACCACCCCGATTGACGACTACAATGTAGCTAAAAGTACCGTAGGAGGGTTAGCAGTATCGGTGGTTAGTGCGCCGGTGGAAACCCAGTGTATTATTTGGGGCGATTACGCCATTCTAGATACACGCCACTTTTGCAAACTCCCAGGGCAAGCTACGAGTGATTATTGTAGGAGACGTTTGTATAACGTACTTGATCCCCTAGGATTGTGGGATGAGCACCGTTTTGGACTATACCTATTACCAGGTGATTAATGCTTAATACGGGCTATGAATACACCGCCAGGGTTACCCTAACTTTTACTGCTGCCGAAATCGCTACCCTGGGGGAATGTTCGGACAGGCACTATGACCTAAAGTGCAAAGCAGCAAATAAAGCCGGGTTTATTAGTGCCCTTAGAAACTTTATGGAGGACGGGGTATCCGAGTGGACCTTTAATTGCCGAGAATTAGATTTTGCCGTAAAAATTACTGAAGTAGCTTTCTTTAGCAATGACCCTGCGCATATGGCTATGCACTATGCGCTAAAGCGGGAGCTTACGGCTCTAGCTGATAAAAACCGGGAGATTAATCAATGACTATCGCGGCTATCGCTCGCCAAGTTTTGCAATGCCAAAATGCCTCAAATTTGAGTGGCCTGGTACACTCATGGTCCCAATGGTTACCTGATATCCGCAAGGATGCGGAGGCTCGTGGAATCCCTGCCAACCAACATCCGTGTAACGTCTGGATGGCGAACAAAGTCTCCCAACTAGCAGACTCTGAGTCTTTCGAGACGCTCAATTCAGCTTATACGGAATTACTCCGAATTTCGGAAGGTGGTTAATATGCGACTTAATCTATTTGCCATGGCTCGCTACCAGTTCGAATTGTTGGAATCGGCGGTGATGGATGAATACCGCAGGGTCCGTTTCTATATCAATGCTGCTGGTCAGCGGATGGTGGCAGTGTACTCTTATATGAGTGATCGAGAAGAGATTGCGTATATGGGTACGGATGATGCCGAGGCTATGCGCATTTTCAGACACTCCCTGGGCCTAGTGTGAGCCTGGCGGACTTCCTAGAGGATGACGCAGTAGATCCTGAATACCAATTGCGAGGGTTCGAGGTTATCGATGGGCGTATAATTACCTACGATTTACGTGGGTATTGCCCTGGGTCTTGCATGTGTCTGAGGTGTGCTAAAGTTCGAGCTACTATTAAACGGAGTAACCAATGCGATATCGCGATGACCAATCCCACACTAATGCCGCAGGGCAGACAATTCACTCTGCAAAATGGATGGGTGGACTTACTACATCCAAAGTAGAGGGGGCTAAGTGCCCTGACGGGGTAAGCCGTACAGCTTTCGTAACTGGTGAGGCAGATACCTACTTTAGCTTACCTGCTTACGTGCATCATAAGTCTAAGCGGGTTAAAGGGTTTTTGACGGTGGACGATGGAGTGTGGCACTTTCACTCTCCTAAATTGGCTCCGCATGAGGTATTGCCTAATCTGAATAATAGGCGGGTTAAGGTGGGTGACCTGGTATTCAATCAAGCCGGGGAAATCGCTCGCGTGATCGGGTGGGCCGAACGTGATGGCCTGGGCGTTAAATATGATATACCAAACCTGCTGGTATTGCAGTTAGGTAATAATCACAGCGATGCTTACGAACGCCATTGGCCCCAGGATTGCGTTTGGGGGCATCGTCCCCCGGCACCAGACCAGGGTGCTTTTATGGCTTGGTTTATGGGTGGTGCTTTAGCGCCTGCGGAGGAATTGCATAAGCAGTACGAACATGGTATGCTCAACGAACGCTATTATCGCGACGAGTGCCGTGCAGACGGCGGAAGGAAAAACCGATGAAAGTATCTATCCCTACTGGCGGCCTTACTATTGAGACTGATGCAGGGCTCCAGCTATACATTTACCGTTCTGAAATAGATGGCAAACTGGTAGTGGAACTGGAAACTGAACCGACGGCCCTCCGGCATTCACCTGCTGGCCAACCTGAAATGCGAGTAATGGTGAATGAGGGTATGGTATATGCCGATACGGCGCCGTGCATTGATGCAGAAATGCATACACTGGAGGAGGTAATTGCCCTACTGCATGGCCACGAACAGGTGACATTTGCAGGGGGAGGCTCGGTCACTAGGTTGATCGGCTTGCTGGACACTTCTGTGCTTTTAAAGAGAAATCGATGAAAAATTTCGAGGGCATATCTCTACTTACCACGAACGGGCTTTAGTTGAAGCTGAACGTTTGTGTGATTCACTTAATGGAGTGTGATATGAAGCAAGTTATTATCATGTGTGGCGCGCCAGGCGCAGGTAAAAGCACTCGTGCTGCCGAGATCCTGCGGGTGGCACAGTCCAACAACCTCCGTGGAGCTATCTATTCTACGGACGATGCCTTTATGGTGGATGGACGCTACCAGTTCGACGGCAGGAAACTGCCCGAATACCACGCACGTAATTTCCAATCCTACGCTATGGGTTTGGCGGATGGGTTGGATGTGGTAATCGTGGATAATACTAACCTCGTGGCGGCTCATCGGGAGCCTTATCTTAAACTGGCTCGTGCTATGGGATATGAGGTATCGGTGGAGGTAGTAGGTGAGTTTACGGAGGTCGCTGTGGCTACCTACGCAGCTCGCAATACCCATGGGGTTCCGCTGGAAGCAATCCGCCGTATGGCGGCGTCAGTGGAGTTGCCTTGACTATTCCGCTAGGAGCATTAGTTAGCATAAGGATTGAAACATACGATAGGCACGACGCTGCCCAAGTAAACCTGAGTGGCAAATGCCTACTATACGTAGTAGGGTACGATCCACTGAGGCAATACTACGAGTTAGCTCTGCGTCCTATTTTACCACCGAAAGTGGACAGTAAATTAGCCCTGGAATGGCTTAACTACGAAGCGGTGGTAAGTTACTATTTCGCAGATATCCCACCCGAGCAGCTAAAGGCTACTGGCAAATGTGCCACCCTAAGCCCTGATATCTACACATTCCTAGGAATTACCCGATGAATTTCCTACAGCGCACTAATCGTGCAATCCTAAAACTGCTCATTAGCCTGCCTTTAACGATAGTGCTGTTACCATGTCATATTTTGGAGTATTTGGATTACAAGGAGTTTGTTTCAAATGCTAAGGTAATACGAATGTTTTCGCGTAGCCCCAAATTTATAGTGGAGGTGATCCTGCTAGCATTCCTCACTATCCCTCTAATTATATATTTCCCCCTTTTCGTAATCTGGAATACGATTACGGGAGAACAGTGCCAGGTATCCCGCTGGGTCTTTGGGGTTAAGGAATGACTGAATTAGCTAAAGCCGAGGCAGCTTTACGCCTCGCTACCGAAACTTTTATCAAACACCGCTGCTATGCTAACCTGCAACTAGTGTTGTCAGCGGCTGGTAAACTTATGAGAGTAGGTGTCTGATGTTTGGACGCTGGGTAATTGTGTATATCGAAGGTAAGCCGGTAAGGGTTTTCGTGCTGTGCAACCCCAATACCTCAGAGGAGGAGCTTAAGGCGGCAGCACGGGACGCGCTAAAAGGTAATGTGGAACAACCTAGCATCGCAGTGGAATACGTATAGCAGGAGCAGCCGATGTACCAAACGCGAAGCGAATCCAATGGTTTGCATTATTTTGAAACTTTTGAGCAGGCAAAGGTACATGCTGAAGGAGATCCTACCGTATGGAAAATCAGTGGCCAAGGTCAGCGCCTAATCAAGCGTGATGGTCAGTGGGTGGACCAGCCTATTCTTAAAATGGCAAAACCAAAACTTTCGCTAAAAGGCACAGCAGCTTATACAGTGTTTTCAGACGATGACACTTTCGAGCCTATGGGTGGTACTCAGGTAGTGCTAGTGGATGGTGACCATGACCTGGAAGACGATGGCGACATGAAAGCCTTACTTGCGACATATGATGTCGAGGCACCCATTACAGGTGACCCTATGCATACGACTAAATTCGGCAAGGCACGGGTTCGTGTAATTAGTGTAAAAACCCTGCTGGAACATTATATTAAAACCAGAAAGGACCAGCCATGACTTTTAAAGTAGGCGATAAAGTTATTGTGGCGGATATCCCGCACGAACTGCGTACCTATGGCGCTCGTGATGCAGCAGGTAAACACGGTGTTATCGCCGCTATTGCGCGGGTAGATTATCCTGGCGATTACGACCTGCGGGACCGAGTGACCACCAAGACCTTAAAATGCACTGTCGATTTTGGCCCAGGGCACGATAAGCTCTGGATATTCGACTTTCATTTAACCATGCACGAAGACTCTATGTCTTATGATGATTGGGTTAAAACTCGCGACTGGAATCGGATCTATAAAGAAAAGACGAACCAGTCTTTAGGATCGCTTTTTCGTGCCAAAAGTTAATCAGGAAGGCACTATCTGGCTATACTCGGTCACCGAGGGTACCCTACTCCACGAGCCTGGGTATATAACAGAGATAAGATTAACTGCGGCTGGTGGAGTACATGCAGTACACGTGCGGTCTAGGTCTAGCGGCATATACTTTTGTATGCGGGCAGTGGGTGGCGAACTAAGAACCCGAGCGGTACTTAAACCTAACGGAGCTAAATACTCTATACTTTTTGATACGGAAGATAATTTTTACGTAGTGCACCAGGATAAAATCGTACGATCTAATTTCGATTGGTCTACGCCAGAACTGGAGTGGGAATGAAAATCTGGGTCGTTTATAGCAAAGCCGGCGGTATCGTAGGAGCTTTTGCTTCTGAGCAAGATGCTGACCGAGCGGTAGCATCCCTAAATGACGGACAGCGGCGTTATGCTGGTATCGGTGAATTATCGCCAGACACATTTTATCGCAAAACCGAAACCACCCTACAATATTCCGAGCGAGTTTCTGTATGAGGGACCGACTGGCAGC
>JACCDR012464926.1_pt1 | contig 18128 bp, 20 predicted proteins | sample 7446431 | NCBI WGS metagenome assembly JACCDR01 (sample SAMN15323443, study PRJNA562643) | freshwater metagenome | isolation source: river surface water | place: USA:Blue River Watershed | collected 2017-08-17
CTAAAAGAAAATAGTAGCATAAACACTATAGTGTCAGGGTTACTAATTCACTCTCCAACACCAGATTGGTGGCGTGCCAAGTACAAGAATAGGGCTGAAAGAAGATCAAGATACACAGAACTGGTTAGTCCACTAATTGCTCAACCTGCTGTATCTAAACGAGAACCAACTACAAAAGACAGTGATTGGTCTGTAGTTGTTACGACTGCTCCAAGGCAAGACCCAACTATTGAAAGCTGCCTATCCTCTCTCAGAAAGGCTGGATGGGAACCAATCGTATTCGCTGAGCCAGAGTCTCATAAGCCAGAAGGTTATAGCTGGATTGATAATGAACGTAAGCTAGGAGCATGGCATAACTGGTTACGTTCAGTGAGATGGGCTTTAGAAAAAACCACTGCTAAGTACATTATGACTGTTCAGGACGATAGCCTGTTCCATCCAGACAGTAGACTACTAGCTGAGCAAGTCATGTGGCCTAGCGAGAAAGTTGGCTTTCTGAGTCTGTACACAGCATCACATTACTCTACTAATCGTAGTGGAGAGCTAAAGAAACGAGGTGTAAACAGAGTTGAAACTACTAGTTTGTGGGGTGCATGTGCTTTGATATTCCCTAGAGAAGCACTACAGCAAATCATAGATCATCCACTAGTACCAGTATGGACTGGCGTACCACCTAACAACTTAACTGATAAGGAGAAAGTTGCTTTAATAGAACAGAAGAAAGCAAACCCGCATTTGATTCAGAATGTTGATACTGCACTAGGAAGGATCATAAACGGACTACATCTAGAGATGTGGTTTGTAGATCCATCACCAGTTCAACACGTCTCTCAGTACTCTTCTATTGGTCATGCAAACAACAACAAAGGTAAGCGTAACTGCCTACGTTGTGCTGATCATTCTAAACCCCTAGCAGAGCAAGTGTTCTCTTAGTAAAGTCGCCCCCAATGCGAATATGTACTTCTCTCGGTCCTAGAAGGACTGAAAGGCAACAACACTGTATAAGATCTTGGTTAGACCTAGGCTGTGAAGTTGTCGCAGTACAACCTGTAGGTGAGATCGAAAGGTTGAGACCTTTGTACCCTGATGTAACTTTTGTAGAGACTACTAAAGTTGGTGACGTATTTATGCATCAAAATCTAGTTAGGATCAATGCCTTACTAGATCAAGCACATACTGAACCAATTATGATTGTGAACTCAGATATTGAGATCCGGTCTACCAAAGAAGAGTTCTACAAAAACTGGCATACAACTGAAGACAAAAAGTTGTTGATGGGTATACGATGGGATGAAGATCCGGTAACTAGAGAGCAAAAGATACTGAAGTACGGTATCGATGCATTCCTAATAACTCCAGCTATTGCCAAAGACTTGAATGATATTGGCATGACTATGGGGTGTCCTGCATGGGACTACTGGATACCAATTCATCTTCAGCGTAAAGGATACGGATTTGTAACCAGTAAACGTGTAGAAATGATACACGAAGTCCATGAACAGAACTGGTCAAGAATAGACTTCAAGATTGGAGTATCGCTTCTATACAAGTATTACAATCTTGAATTAAAAGCAGCTTCCAAATTCATCCTCCAAATAACTGAAAGACTCGACTTACCGTGAACGCTAACATATTCATTAAAACTTGGGAAGGTGATCTAGCTTGGCTACCATTGTGTATATTGTCTATTCAGAAGTACGCATCTGGATTTGATAGTACAATCGTAGTCTCAGATAGTTCTTGTGTGGCAACAGTACTTAAGATGCTGAGAGGTACAGGAGTTACTGTAGAAGCTGTTAACGATTGGGACAACGGCTACATCCAACAGCAGTGGGTTAAGCTGACTGCTGATACCTATACGAATGCAGACTACACTCTGTTCGTAGATTCAGACTGTATATTCCATACACCATTCACACCAGAATCATTCATGCGTGATGGGAAACCAGTTCTACTAAAGACTCAGTACGGAGATCTTGGTGGTGCTGAAGCATGGAAAGCTATCACAGAGAACTTTGTAGGGTTTCCAGTCCACTACGAATACATGCGTAGACTGCCGTGGATGTATCGTAATGAATCTCTGTTTAATTTCAGACAGAAGTATCCTAACACATTGAGTCATTTGAAGTCACTGACTAGTCGAGACTTCAGTGAGTTCAATGCACTAGGTGCTTACATCGACAAGTACGAGAACGATGCTTACTACATCTCAGACACAGCAGTGTGGCTACCAGAACCAGTAGCCAAACAATACTGGTCTTGGGGTGGAATAACACCAGAGATTCAAGCTGAGATCAATTCATTCTTAGGGAGAGTGTAAATGCAGATTACTAGTAATGGGGTAGCAATCCTGCCAGAAGACACTCACATCTCTAAATGGGTGGTACAGGCTGGTACTATTGAGATTGCTGAAACAATGCTATCACCATTCAGAAAACACGTACCCGATGGTGGGTGTGTGGTAGATGTAGGTGCTAGTATTGGTGATCACACAGTCACATACGCTAAGTGGGTTGGACCTAAAGGCGTAGTAATGGCATTTGAACCGTACAAGAAAGCCTACGATTGTTTGGTACATAACACTAAGGAGTATAAACAAGTAGTGCCTATCAATGAAGCCCTGTCTGATACTGAAGGTTCAGCAAACATTGTTGTACTGGACAATACAGGAGCTTCTTACTTGAATGGTAAGAAAGGTAAGATCCCAACAGTACCACTTGACAGTTACGAACTGAGCAAGCTGGACCTGTTAAAGATTGATGCTGAAGGGTACGAAACTAAGATCCTACTAGGCTCAGCAAGGACTATTGCAGTGTGTAAACCTGTAATGCTAGTTGAGTTCAACAAAGGTGCTCTTGAACGTGCTAAGTCGTCAGCAGATGAATTACGAACTCTGATAGAGTCAATGGGTTATCGAATGGAGATCACAGACCGCAGAATACCTTGGTCCGATCCACAGTTCGATGTTATCTGTCTACCAATAGAAAAACCCACTAGCCAATCGTGACTAGTGGGTTCGCTTAAAGCCTAGTGCCCGATAAGTGTGCTAGGCTTTAACTAATTCTGGTAGCTTTCAATCTCAAGTGCTTCAGCTTCTGCATCCAGCATAGACTTAGTGAGTCGAGACTTACCATTCTTCTTCAACTTATTTGTAGTAGCCTTTTTAAGATCCTTTGGTGTTACATGTACTAGTTCGTGAATTGCTCTAGTCGTAGCAACAAACTTCAGGTTCATCTCTTGGATCTTAGCTTCCTCAGTCTTAGCCATTGGATGTGGTACATTAGCAGGGTTAAAGAAGAACACCCTGTTAGCTTCCAATCCCTTAGACCGATGAATTGATGATAGTCGAATACACTTCTTAACATCACTGTCATCAAATAAACCATCAATGAAGCTGATGATGGCATCAATTGAGTCACACTCCCACGCTATCTGAACGATACAGTCAGCTTGGTCATTGACTACAACCTGCTGCATATCTGTATCAGCTTTCTTGTTCTGCAGCTTTTCAATCTCTTTAGCTCGCCACGCTTCACACTTCACAACAAGTTCAGAAGGACTTTCAATCTTGTTGGAACCTTTACCTTGCAGCTTCTTAATCAGTTTGATCAGACCCTTACCAATGTCTCGACCAACTACTTTGACGTTCTTGCGTTCTTTTACTAGTCCCCATGCAATACCCATGAGTGGGGCATTGACACAGCTCACTATCATATCTCCCTCAGCAAGATCCATATCCTCTTCTTTACATTCTCTGACAAGTCCTTCAGGATTGTTTGGTCCATAGTTGATAGCATTACCAACAATCTTCTGAGCCTCTACTACAATAGCTTTACCACAGCGGTAAGTGTAACTTAGTGGTAGCACTGTCAAGTTCTGAATGTTCTCAGCGATACTAGCAAACGATTGTGTATCTGCTCCAGCAAATCCATAGATAGCCTGATTAGGATCTCCGATGAATATGTAGGTGTTACAGTTCTGATTGAGAATTAGTCGCAGCTTACCGTGACTTAGATCTTGTGCTTCATCAATCAGCATTACATCAAAGTCAGTCTTGTAACCGTATCGTGCTGGCAAGTAGATCATATCATCAAAATCAATCTCAATTGGCTTTGACATAATGCCTTTACCAATCTTGCTACCGTTCTCGATGATGTACTTAGCAGCATCAGCAAGTACATCCCAATCTGTAGTAGGTTGATACTGACGATTGAGACACATCAGCTTAATGCTATCAGCACTGATAGTCTCTTCAGTCATCAACTGATCCTTACACATCTTGACAATCTCTTTTACTTCATCGAGAATGTCACGCTGTTCTTTCTCCAGTTCCTTAATGTCATCAACATTGATGTACTGCAAGTACAGGTTGACAGTCTTCCAACTGTTAGGACTCTTACACTTAACACCTGACATACGCAAGATCTTGAAACCAAGTGCATGGATAGTGCTGGCTACACCATGTACAATGCGTTCACTTAGTTCCTCAGCAATTGACTTGTTGAATGCAAGGAAGATTACATCCTTACTACCATCAATACGTTCTTTCATCCACTCCCAGATAGCAAGCTGTTCGTCGCTAGGTGGATACCTGAGATCATTAAAGAATCTACTGTCGTGATTAGGTTTTACATCTGACACACAGTAAGTAATGCCGTCTACAATGGTAGTAGTCTTGCCTGATCCTGCAGTAGCGTTAACAATCAATGCTTCACAATCCATTTTCATTCCTTCAGGTGCTAGTTCACCACAGTGTACACAGTTAATAGTCTCACCACTTGAATCGTACTCATAGTCTGGTTCAAAGCTGTGAATACCGTTAGGGGCATCTTGACACTTAGACTTAGTCATCTTTCAAAATCCTTAAAGAGCAGTTGAGTTTTCCACGTCACGCAATCAATTATACCAAGTCGTCAAATCAAATCTAGCCAGAAAATAAAAATCTTTGAGACTTGACAAAAACACCACTTCCCGATTATCCTACGCCACCCCCCAAAGTAACAGCCATTGATTGAACTCGGTCTGTTGTATTCAGAGGGGTATCGTGTCGCCTCTCTGTCTGTCACTTACCGAGTTCGATCAATGGCTGTTTTCATTCACTAACTAATAGGAACAAGATTGTGTCAGAGCAGAAACCCCCTGTACAGAAAGGACTACAGCTAAGCAGTATCCTTTCTAAGTGTAAAGCCGAAAGTGATTTGAAGAGTGTAACAGTCACCATTGATGCACAAACAGCTAAGATGTTGTTGGACATCAACACAACTAACCGCCCACTATCAAAAGCCCAAGTCAATCTCTATGCTAACGAGATGCTTCGTGGTAAGTGGAAGCTGAACGGCGAAGCACTGATCTTTGGTGTAGACTCTAATGGAGTATCTTCAATCATCAGCGGTCAGCATCGACTCCATGCTGTAATTCAAGCCAACAACCTGTACAACGAAGAACTTCATCCAGACGCAGTGTTGGAACTCCACACTGTAGCAATTACTGGAGTACAGCTTGACACTGCTGATAGTGTCGATCAGGGTATGCTTCGTAAGCACGGACATGTATTGTTCCGAGATGAATGGGTGTCAAGTGTAATCCCTAAAGAGTGGAACACTAACAACAGCCGTAAAGCTAAGTGGTGTAATGCTCTTGCAGGTGCTGCTCGACTAGTTTGGTTACGAGCAGGGGGTGCTACAGTTAGCTCAGCACCTAAGTTTATCGTGTCAGAGATGATGGAATTCATTAAGACTGACCACAAGAACCTGTGTGTATTTGTTAGTGCTATCCTCTCAGCAGGTGAAGAAGAGGGTGCTGGTCTTAAGATTAGCCTACCATACATTGCAGCACTAACATACATTGCATCACTCGATGACAATGGAGAACTCCACAAAGATACGATGGATACACTTCTGGATGCAATGCTTAAGATTGCTCAGAATGATGTAACTCCCGGAACTGCTGAACATGCACTTGTTGCATACTGGAATCAGTTGTTCAGCCAGCCAGGTGGTAAAGATCGTGACCTTGACATTGTAGGTCCATTTGTCAAAGCACTCAATGCTATCATCATGGGTGAGAAGACAACTGCTGCTAAGCTGAAGCTGTCTAAGAAAGAAGCTGAAAACTATGCTGATCATCCACCACTGCTGGCAGGTTGGGATGAAGCCTGTTTTGTGTATGCTGCAGAACAAAAAGCTAATCAAGCTGCAGCAGCAGAACAAGCTAAAGCACAACTTCTTGAACAGCGTGAAGCAGCTAAAGCAGCTAGAGAAGCTGAGAAAGCTGCTAAAGCTGAGCAGAAAGCTAAAGAGCAAGCTGCTAAAGAAGAAGAGAAGGCTAAGGCTAGGAAAGAAGCTGAAGAAGCCAAGTCTAAGGTCGAGACTGGTGTTAAGCCGGGTGTGATGAACGCACTGGCTGGAGTGGTTAAGAAACAACCTACAGCAGCTAATGCTGAAGTTGCAACTAAGCCCATGATCAAGAGAAAACCTGTTCCTGCTAGTAAGTAACAGGCACAGACAAGTGCTAGGATAGCTCAGACGGCTAGAGCATCCGAACAGACTTAGTTCGGAAGGTGGATGGTTCAAGTCCTTCTCCTAGTGCTTGTTGGTAATCGGCTACTTAGTTGTTGTGGCTTAATCTTTCACCACTATAACTAGGGCACAAGTTGTTTGGAGCGGCAACTGATAGCGACGGACGCCCGTAACCGTCAACAAGGTGGAATCAACTAGTGGTAGGTTGCTAGCCCTAAAGGCGAGTCACGTAGGTTCGATTCCTACTTCCACCATTTCTCTAACCTCAGAAGGCTAACTATGCGATTCGAAGAGAATGCCAGTACAACTAAGATCGTTGATTCACCAGACGATAGACCCATAGTGAAGCAAGCATTAAGATGTGGTGTGTGTAACTGGAACTACTTGTCACCACCGCATATGGAATGCCCTAACTGTGCTTCTATCAAAAAAGAACAAGCTATTGAACTTACTAAGTTACAAGAGCAGCATAGTTGTCTGGTGGCACAGCAAGGTGGTGATCACTACCAAGGATATATTCAGCCAGTAGAGTACATCCATTCAAATAAACTCAACTTTAATGAAGGTAACGCTATTAAGTACGTTACCCGTAATCGTAGAAAAGGGTCAGCAGTAGGGGATCTAAAGAAGGCTATCCACTACCTACAGCTAGAACTGAAGTTGAATCACAGGATAGATTCAAGGATCGAGTACGATGCAGTACCTAGGGATTGACCCCGGTAAATCAGGTGGAATAGCAGTAATCGACTACTGGCAGAAAGATAGTAGACTCGGTAGATCGACAGAAACAACAGTTACTACGTGTAAGCTGGATAACACAGAGCTAGATATCTGGAACTGGCTTAGCGATAACGTAGACCTACTAAACTCAGTAGCTACAATTGAGAATGTACATTCTATGCCAGAACAGGGTGTGAAGAGTTCATTCACTTTTGGCAAAAGCCTAGGGTTCTTAATTGGGCTACTAACAGCGTCTAGCATACCGTACAAGTTTGTCACACCTCAGAAGTGGCAGAAAGGTATGCAGTGCTTAACTGGTGGTGATAAGAACGTGTCCAAAGCTGCTGCTCAAAGACTTTGGCCTAGAGTTAAAATGACACACGCTATAGCAGACGCTCTACTAATAGCGGAATACGGAAGGACCAACCTGTGGCAGTGAAAGAGATATGGAATCCAGCCATTAAAGGACTATCAGTATCGGCACTGAACCTATTCTGGGTAAATCCAGTAGCCTTTGAACTAAAGTATTTTCAAGGACTAGAACCTGTAGAACCTTGGAATAAGAATACAGGTTATGGTTCATTGATTGGTGCTGGTATTGAAGGTTGGATTAAGCACCGTACTGATGATGCTGTCGTAAACTTCATAGACCGTCAGTACCAGAAAGACATTGCTAAGTTCGAAGAATATGATGAGATAGCATGGTGGACTGAACTAGCAACTGCTGAAGCAAGATCATTTGTGAGTGTGTATGCTTCTGACTTCGACAAATATGGGATCGATAGTGCAGAAGCCCGCTACAAGCAAGAAGTGCTACTACCGTCAGGTAGATCTGTAGTCCTCAGTGGTTATCTGGACGGTAAAGGTTCGAACATCATATTTGAGCACAAGTGCCGTGCTGAGTGGAACACAGAACGAATAGCTGCAGAGATCGATATGGATCTGCAGTTTAACTTCTATCTACTGCTCTACTACCAGAAGCACGGTCAGCTACCTGATAGAGTGTGGTATCAACACAGTAGAAGGCCAGGAGGGTGGGGTTACCGTGGTCCAAAGAAGCGAGACACAGAAACAAAAGAATCGTACTTGAAGAGGTTGATAACCTACGTCCAAGAGAATGAACAAGAACACTTCTATCAGTTCATTGCTAAGCCCAACATGCAACGCTTTGAAAGGTTCTTGAGTATATCACTGTTCCCTAAGCTAGAACAGTTCTTGGACTGGTATGACTACCTAACTGGTAAGGAAGACTACCGAATTAGGTTAGCAACTGATCAAGTCGAAGTTGATTACAACAGCTTGCATGTTATGACACCTTATGGACTCTACAATCCGTATTTGGAAGGGACGGATGAAGCATTCAGGAACTATGCGTTAACAGGCTCAACACTTGGTTTAAGAAAGAGATACCGTGAAGAAAAGACCACAACAACCCCTAGCAAGTAAACCACTAGCTCAGCCCTCAGTAAAGGTTTCAAGCCCATTCACTTTTGCTAGTGCATCGATTCCAAGAACAGGTAAGTTCTTCCTGATCTATGGTGAACCGGGAGAGGGTAAAACAACTGTAGCTGCTCAGTTCCCTAAACCCCTATTCATCATCACAGCAGGTGAAACTGGTATTGACTCAGCTAAGAATGCTAAAGTAGCTGAACTCGATATTCCAGTAGTCCGACTAGATCCACTGTACCCAGTAGATGAGATACCAGACGGTGTAGGTCATCCGGGATTTGAAGTAACAATTGCTACACTCAATGCCTTTGCTGCAGGTGGTCACGATAGACGCACAGTGGTAATTGACACACTATCTGGTATGGAACGAATCGTTGAACAACATTGTGCTTCAATGGAGTTCAAAGGTAACATGGCAGGTAGAGAAAAGGATGAGTGGAATAGCTACGGTTCTGGTGTTATCAGAACTGAAGCATACTGGAGTAGTGAATTCTTGGCAGCCTGTCAAAGATGCATTGTGGCAGGATACAATGTAGTGCTGTTAGCTCACTGTGCTATTATCGATGTTAAGCATCCTAGCTTGCCTGACTTTAAGAAGTACCAACCCGATATGGGTAAGCGTATCTTCAACACTACCAACAAAGTAGTTCAGTACGTATTCTTCTTTGGTAGACAACCAGAGTACGCTACTGATAAAAAGACCAAGAAACAATCTGTTACTTCAATGGACAGATTTGTTGGAATAGCAGCAGAAACTTGGTACACTGCTAAGAATTGGGATGATCTCCAAGATCCAATCTTCTGCGGAACGTCTGCAGCAGAAACATACGCCAACATCACTGAAAAGATCAACATCACATGAAAGACGGTAAAGAGCCAACATACATCTTTATTGACGAGGAACACGACATGGCAGGGGTAGGTGAAGTGACTGTTGATGTTCGAGTAGAACCATCACTTGAACTCGAACATCATATGATGGTGGCTACTCTTCTTAAGCCAGGACAGGAAGTACTACACTCCCTATCACCGCACAAGATGGATGTTCTACATGCTACGGTTGGCATCAGTGGTGAAGCTGGCGAACTACTGGATGCTATTAAGAAGCATGTGTTCTACAACAAGACTATTGATCGTGATAACGTGATCGAAGAGCTTGGTGATCTTGAGTTCTACATGCAAGCACTAAGAGCATCACTTGGTATTACTCGTGAAGAAACACTCAAAGGCAACATGGACAACTAGCAGAAAGGTATAAAGGCTACAAGTATTCTGATCAAGCTGCTATTGAAAGAGCAGACAAGGCTTAGTTCTAACTCCCAACTGTTAACTTCATTTCAATCTCAAAGGTAAGTACAATGGCACCAACCAAACCACAACAGAAACCAGCATCTAAACCAGCAGGTTCTGCTCCACCAACAGAGTCTATCTTCGCTGCTATGAAGAAGAATAGTGCTTTGGCTAAGAATATGGCTAAAGCTAAGAAAGTAACAGCAGTACGAGAGTTCGATGGACCTGATGGAGACTACTTGGCTAACCTGAATCGAGTTAGCCACTACACCAAGGACGGTACACTTGGTATCGTACTTGAGTTCAGAGCTACTGAAGAAGGTGACTTCCAAGGACAGAAGTTAGTTGTATTCTTCAGCTTCAAGAACAGTGATCGTGAAACTGTAACAGAAGTACAAAATCGATTCTTCGAAACTCTACAGTTGATGGGTATTGAAACTGATATTGATGACGATCAACTGGACAAAGCATTGAAGAGTCTGATCGAAACCAAAGCACAGATCACACTCAGAGTTAAGACCGGAAAACAAGGTGGTAAGTTCATCAACGTAGTAGGTATCGCCTCAGCAGCTAGTGAAGTTGCTGACACTGAATATGTTGAAGAGTCACCAATTGCTGAAGAAGCTACTGATACTGCAGTTGAAGAAACAGTCGAAGAATGGACTGACGAAGAAGTAGGAGCGGAAGAACCAGTTGAAGAAGTTGTAGAGGAAGAGTCTGATCCTAATCTTCCTTCTAGCTGGGTAGACTACATCATGCTCTACAAAAACAATGAAGTTGTAGTGGTGGAAGCTAATGATGCTGAAATGAAGTGCATCATTAAGGGTGCTGATGGTAAGAAGCTAAAAGTGGCATTCTCATCATTAAAACCACCAGCAACTTAACCAACTTCTCTGTCAATCAGTCGTAACGATAAACCTACCAGCACTCCACTGGTAGGTTTTCTTTTGAAAGATAAGGATATGTTCCACGACAAAATAGTTGACGTACTTATGTGCTATAGGTGTAGCTTCAACGGAGGAACTAGCAGTCTGCATGGTCACGAAATAAGAGAAATGACTAAACTTAATGCCTCGAACATAAGTATAGCTTTAGAGGTTATTTATGATAAACTAAAGACAGGAAACCCTCACATAAAAGACTTAAGCCGTCCAGTATTAGTTTCAGTAACCAAACTCGAAAGATAAGTGCATGTTCTCAGTAGACACAGAAACGACAGGTCTTTACTTCCAACATGGATGCCAAACATTTGCTATCGGAGTCTACAACGGTGAACAGTTCGCTATGTCGCATAGAGGTATAAATCCTCTAACAAGACAGCGATACGTAAAGTTCTCAGATGAAACAAAAGAACTGGTCAGAGAAGCATTCAACTCTGATCTGGTCTGTATGCACAACAGCCAGTTCGATATCAAAGCACTAGTCGAAGCTGGAGTCTTCCATCCTGAGGAACCAACAACACCAGAGTTCTGGTCTAGGATAATAGACACTACAATTCTCAGTCACCTACACCACAATACGGATGATAGAAGTCTAAAGACTCTCACCCCTCAGTATTTAGATCGTCCATACGACTCTGAAGCTGATCTAAATACATTAGTCAACAAGTGTAGAATCTTCGTTAGATCCAGACGCCCAAACTGGATGATAGCTAACGAGAAAGTACCACAACTAAAACCATCAGGATCTGCTCCTAAGTGGTGGAAGTCTGATATGTGGTTGCCCTATGAAGTCTCAGTTGAATTCAGCGAGAAAGAACTAAAAGAGTACGGCATCAATAGAGACGAATGTGCAGCCAGTGTTGAACAGTACTTACGAGATGACTGTGTTAACACTTACGATCTGGCTCAATCATTGATGCAATCTGTAATCGATGACTACGGCGAAGACGTGATGAAGTACCTAGCCGTTAATAATCAAATCTTGCACGTCATCTACAAGATGGAAATGCAAGGAACTCATGTACACAAAAGAGAACTCGATCAAGCTATTGCTACTTGTGAGTCGTGGATAGCAAAGCTAACTAAAGAAACAGAAGAACTATCTGGTGTCGAGAAAATCACAGACACTAAACTACGTAAGATACTGTTCGAAGACATGGGTTTCGAGTCTATCAAACAGACTAAACCTAGTGAGAAACACCCTGACGGTCAAGATTCAGTAGACGCTGACACTCTAATTAAACTAAGAAGAGGTGACTACAAGAACGCAAAGGCGTCCAAGTTCCTAACCTGTATCATGGCACTGAAAAAGTATGATAAGAAGCTAGGTTACTTGATGACTTATCGTGACTCAGAGATTAACAACCATGTATACACTAGCTACAACATTGTTGGTACTGACACTCTTAGAATGTCAGCAAAGAACCCAGCACTCCAAACTGTCAGCAAAGCTACTAACCCATTTGAAGATGAGTTTGATGACATCAAGGAACTATTAGACCAATCACCACCACTACGCTCTGTATTTGGTCCAGATGAAGGACGATGGTGGTTAAGCAACGACTACAGCCAACTACAGCTACGTATCTTTGCTGTGGTAACTCAAGAAGAAGATATGATCGAAGCATTCAGACGTGGTTGGGATGCTCACGATTACACAGCTAGGAAGATATTTGGACTGAGAGACAACGAGACTCCAAGTAAAGGTCAGAGACGTATCGCTAAGAACGTGAACTTTGGATTCATCTTTGGTGCTAGTCCTAAGAAGATCGAACTAACATCTGGTATGGTTGGTCTGTGGGATACAGTTTGTGCTATGTTCCCTAATGCACATGACTTCATCCAATACCAGAAAGAACTGTTGAAGTCAGGTAATCCTGTTAGAACACTAGGTGGTTATCCACTAGATGTTCCAATGAAGGAAGTCAAATGGAAAGCAGAACAAGAGAAAGCAGCACATGCAGCAGTCTGCTACATCGTTCAAGGGTCAGAAGGTGAGATCGTTAAACGTGCTATGCGTCTAACTGATGACTATCTCACCTCAGAATATCCTGAAGGGCGACTAGTCCTGCAAGTACATGATGAAATCGACTTTGATATGCCTGCTAAGTTTCCTAAGAGACATGGTGGTATGCTCAAGAAACTGATGGAAGACGCAGCACTTGAGTATGGTGTAGTCGCTCCTGTTGAGTGTGAACTAATCACTAGGCGTTGGAACGAAGGAAAAGCGGTTAAACTTGTCATCTAACTTCATCAACAATTTGAAAGAACTAGAAAGAAGAGACTACCCACTAACAAGTGTGCAACACGATGATCATGTTATAGCACATCATCTAGACTCTCACCTCAGAGAGTCATTGAAGGGTAAAGTGGTTCTTGATCTTACCAAAGATCCTGACCCATACGGCTATCACGGTGTTCCTCTATCAACTCGACTCCAATACATGGGATGGACATAATGAACATTAACGAACTAAAGTTTAAGAAGTATCCAGTGCTCGACCAAGGATTCATCTGTCTAGTAGATGTGATGGGTGATGATGCTGCTATTGTACAAGCAGCAAGAGTCAGCTACGACAAAGACATACAACAACCTACTATACATGAAAGAGATTCTTGTCGTAGATGTAATGGGACAGGATACGTGTTCACAGATAAGGATGGACGTGAATATCCTGAAGACACTATAGGAATAGAACCTGCAGGTGGTGGATCTACTGGATTTTGTCCTGACTGCCACGATAGAGTTACAACATTTCCACCAAAAGACAGAGCACTTATCCGTTATCTTATGTCTCACCAACACACTACACCATTTGAAATGGTAGAGTTTAAGTTCATGGTGCAAGCACCTATGGACTGCTGGCGACAATGGGTAAGACATCGAACTGCTAACATCAATGAGTACTCTACTCGTTACACAGAAGCTATCGATGCCTGTCAGACTACAGCACCTGATCAGTGGCGACTACAAGCTACTGACAACAAACAAGGTAGCGGTGGTTTTTTGAGTAGGACCGTATCAGACCTGTTCACAAATGTAGCTGAGTACACGGAAGTCTTTGATCGTGTAGAAGTGCCAGAGTCACATACCCCTGTAGGTGAAATTCTATCTGATCTAGAAAAGAGACACCATGAGCGATCAGCAAGGCTATACCAGCAACGACTAGCTTGTGGTGTTGCTAAAGAACAAGCACGTAAAGATCTACCTCTCAGTACATACACTCGTGCATACTGGAAGTGCGATCTGCACAACATCTTCAACTTCCTACGACTACGAATGGATAGTCATGCTCAGCTTGAGATTCGTAGTTATGCTAATGCCATGTACGAGATTGTTAAACAGATCGTACCAGTAGCGTGTGAAGCATTTGAAGACTATGTGTTGAACGCTAAGAAGTTCAGTGCTATGGAAATGAACATCCTGAAACAAATGATTCAACACGTTTCATTTGAAGACTGGAATGACATTTCTACTGGCGGGTTGTCAGATAGAGAACTAAAAGAATTCAAGAAGAAAGCGGGTATCTAACTTGAAACTTCTAGAACATTTACAAGTAAGTTACACAGGTGAAGACGACAACGTAAAAACTGAATGCATCTGGTGTGGTTCAAATGCTCTATCAATAGATGATGAGGCACCACACCAGTTCCAATGCTTCAAGTGTAAACAAACAGGTAATGCATTCACCTACCTCAGAAAGTGGTACGATAACCTACCACAGTTGAGCAAGTCTGATGCTGTCAGTTTGTGCAACAAAAAGAAAGGCATCAAACCTCTAGTATTGAGAGAAGCTGGAGTACGATGTGCTCTTGGATGCTACTGGATTCCAGTATATAATCAAAAGAACCATTTGATGGCAGTGCATAAGTATGTCCCTGAAACCAACATTGTATATTCTAGCCCTAAGCCTACCAGTCTTACTATTCTTGGTCTTAACAACCTTAGTAAGTCTGATACTGTTTGGGTGGCTGAAGGACATTGGGACTATTTTACCTTACTACCTCAAATGGCAGAAACAGGTATTGATCTGTTAGGGACTAGTGGATCTTACTTCAACTCAGCACATCTACCAGCACTGAAAGATCGCCATATCGTTCTTCTGTACGATAATGATATCGCTGGTAAAGACGGTGTTGACTATGTCGCTAAACATCTCAAGACTAGTTCTATTCCACACCTCAGCTTGTCATTCTTGGACTGGAGTAAGATTACTCTACCAACTGGACAACTTGAATCAGGGTTTGACGTAAGGGACTTACACAATGTCTATAGTTGAAATTATCAACAGTGCATTAACACAAGTTGACCTAGCTGAAGTAGAAGTAGTTAAGGCAAAGCACTGTGTTAACTTCAATGACTTAATCTCTATCTACAAAGAAGACTTGGTTGTAACTCAATCATTTGAAGACTGCTTAGCTGTATGCTTAGCCTTCCATATGTCCGTCAAGCTGGAAGGCGAACCTCTATGGATGTATCTAGTAGGAGCACCATCTAGTGGAAAATCAACCATTTGTGAACTACTGTGTGCAGACGAGCACCATACTCGACCACTCAGTAAGTTTACAGGACTCGTGTCTGGAAGTAGACAAGGACAGCATCTTATCCCGTTTCTCCAAAACAGGTGTGTGGTCATCAAAGACGGTACACTACTACTTGAGTCAACACCTCAGCAGTTGGCGAACGTATATGGCGAACTACGTGATATCTTCGATGGATCGTTGGAAGCTAAGTACAGGAACGGGGTATCAGCATCATTTTCAAACATCTCATTTGGAATGATAATTGGTATAACTGAACGAGTTTATGCACTTAACATGGCAGCGTTAGGTGAACGCTTCCTACATTGTAGACTAGAGACAAGCCGTGAAACAGAAACAGAACGTAACGCAGCAGCTATTAGACGCATCCTATCCGGGTGTAAATTGTCTGTGGCAGAAGGAAACGATGAGGGTGATAGTAGGTCATTTCCTAAACAACGACAGTACACCGCTGGATTCATTAACCACCTACATTCCCGCCTCACGAATGAGGATATTATTAAACCTAGCTTCACAGACGAAGACTGCATACTAATTCAGGCACTAGCTGATGTAGTTGCGTGTAGTCGTGCTAGTGCTCCTAGACAACACAATCGTGAAGAGATTACATACGACAGTAGACCTGAAGCCAGTACTCGTTTGTGTAAACTCTTCACCAAACTAGCACTGTGTCTGTGCTACGTATATAACACAACTAAGATCAACAACTCAGTCAAACGGATTCTCTGCAAGGTTGCCTTAGACACCGCTCACGGTCGTCAATTTGAAATTCTCAAGGCTGTCACGCTCTCTCAGGGAGGCTTGAACAAAATTGCTGTGTCGAGTGTCACAAATGTTCCATTAGAAACCTTGACACGGAAAATTGAAGACTTAAAATCCATGCGTGTCATCCTGCAGGAGAAAGAAGAGAACCGAAAAGTGACCGGCAGACGAAACCACGTTTTGACCTGTCCGGCCTGGGTGACAAATGCGTTCCGTCGTGCATTCAAAGTAGTAAAGGCACTAAACTAATGCCATACACGCCAACAGATACGAATCCATTTCATCCAACACTCAGCAGATCAATAACATTCAACCAACTACACCAGTGGTTACAGAAGCTGAAAGAAGCTACTAACCCTTCAGTGCCTATAGAGCCTGATAAGTCACAACTATCCATGTACATGGATGCATTCAGATTGTCTTGTGCAGCAGTTACTGAAGTACAGTTACAACTAGATCAGATACTACGAACAGGACATGAGTATGCCGCCCAAGATCAAAACAATCAGGACAACACAGCACAGACCTGACACCAAACTACCATTTCTAAGGAAGCGAAGACAGAACGAGAAACTTAGACAGCAAACACTTGAACGTGATAACTTCGTATGTCAACACTGTGGAGAACCCTATGCTGAAAACAAACTAGAATGTGACCATATCGTACCACTTAAAGACGGTGGTAAAGATAACATCAACAACACACAAACACTCTGCATTCCATGCCACTACAAAAAGACTCTATCTGAAAGATACGATAATGGGACTGAAAGCACTGTCAGCATGTGATATGACCATTCAACGTGAGAATGGTAGTCGTGAACGCTTCTCATGCAACGATCCACAAGACTTCATCAACAAGTGCTACAACCACTGTAGATCACTGTGGAAGTCTAAAGGTAAAGCAGCACAAGACATGTACTCAAACGAGCTACAAGTCAAACTGCAGAAGTTCAATCCTAGTGATGCATTCGAACTAGGTGGACTATTGATTGCTCCAACTCAGTCATTCGCAAGGACTTGTTAGTTCCATGACACGAATCAACGTAGGTGTTCACCCGTCAGAACTACCAGACAAGCTACTGTTAGCAGAGCACCGTGAAATCAAACGCATACCTAACGCAATAAAAGCAGGTCGCTACAACCTAACTGGCATACCTGATCAATTTACGTTAGGTACAGGTCACGTTAAGTTCTTCTACAACAAACAAGAATACCTACATAAAAGATACGTCCTAATTCATAGAGAGTGTATTAGAAGAGGGTTCCAAGTCCAGTATTACGGTTCGTGCTGGACTGAATTGGCGTATTCTCACTTGTACCATGACTACACTCCAACAGACCATGATCGTCAACTAATAGTTGAACGTATCAACTCCAAAGGTTTTACTCTTCTCCCCCTTCAGAAAGATTGACAATGTCAAGTCGAGCAATCACAGGCAACTCATACGAACGAACTAAGCCATTAAAGATCAAGACTGGAATTAAACCACTACACCACACATTCTACGAAGCACTGCATGGAGATCCTAATATCTCTACCAATCGTGCTGATCGTAGACGTGGTATGCGTTACTACCACAGCGATACTGGTGTGCGTCGTAGATCCATGTTTACACAGGAGTTCAATGACCTTAAAGCTAAGGTTGGCTTCATTGCACTGAGACAGTACATCAGAAAGACAGTCATTCACTTCTTAGTAAAGGCTAAGCTACGCAATGGCAACAAAGGATTACTATCCAGCTAACACTGAGTGGGAAGTGTTGGATGTTCAATCAATAGCAGCAGATATGAACTACAAGGTTAAAGCTGCTCTAAGAACCAAAACTGGTGTAGTTGACTGGAATACTGTTAGAGAAGTCAGAACACCATACAAGCCTCGTGTTGGCCAATTCATAAAACTCTC
>JACCDR010917567.1_pt1 | contig 18120 bp, 19 predicted proteins | sample 7446431 | NCBI WGS metagenome assembly JACCDR01 (sample SAMN15323443, study PRJNA562643) | freshwater metagenome | isolation source: river surface water | place: USA:Blue River Watershed | collected 2017-08-17
CACACCAACGCCCAACTCACCGTTGCTCCCGATGATGCACCGGTCTAGGTGCGCGTCCGACCCGTTTAAACGCACTCCCACCGATCGATTGTAGTTGATGGTGTTGTCGCTGAGCTGTACGCACCGGCGACCGTTGCCAACGTAGATGCCATGGTTTGCACCGGCCTCAATGAAACAGTCGCGCACATGCCATTGCGCTTCCTCCGGTGTGGACACGTCGTCAAGGTGGATGACATCCCCACGACTGTTGTTGTTCTTGTTGCCATCGAAATGCACCCCCTCAATCCGTACGTGCGCGACACCGGGCGCACCACGCAATAGATGGTCGTTGGTACCGGCCATGAGCGCAATCTTGGCGTGCGCGCCGATCGGAACCCCGTACCCACCCGGCGTGGCAGCAACCATGACAAGTCCATTGGGCACCGTGAGCGACCGACACACGTACGTCACGGGATCGAGCACCAACGGCACCCCCGATGACGCTGCCTCATCCATGGCCGATTGAAGAGCGCGCGTGGCATCACTGCCCACAGCACCAACCCGGACAACCGGCATGGCAGCCAACACCCCAATCAATGTGCGCCTATGCATTGCTTGCCTTCTGTACGTCTTGGCCACTCGGTACCGGGTCTTGACCCTGAATGCCTTGCTTGGCACCGATGGTGGACTGTTCACCCGGCTTGGCAAGCCCGTTACCGGCAGCCAATGCTTGGCTTGCTGCCATGCTCAGTTGTTCCTTTGGCGACAGTGGCGCGTCCTCAAATTCCTTGAGCTGTTCATCCGTCCACCCCGCGTAATACTTGAGCGCGAGAGCAAGCGGAACGCCAGCGTCCACCATGGTCTTTACCGTTGTTGCTTGGTCTAGTTCGCTCCGCACATGCGGATCACGCCACTGACACTCAACGTCGATGCCAAGGATGAGTTCATAGAAGTCATGCCATGACTCCCCGTACGAATCCTTGAGATCCCCAACGTACTCTGTGAACGGTCCCTCATCGGCTTGGTACGCCGCGCCACTCGGTACCGCGCGATTTTCGGCAACCTTGAGGTGGCCCGGAAGGCTCGCTTTGGTGAACAGCTTGTCAATCAGCTTGTCTTGCTCATCGCTGTACTTGCTCAGGTCGGTCTCAGAGCCTTCCCAAATGGACGTTGCCGCCGCGCCACCCTCCCCACCACCGGGGTCAAGCACAGCGATCCTGTTGGGACGCATCTTGAGCGTTTCGTCATCGATGGTCTGCTCAGTGAGAATCGCCATCTTGCGCCACGCGTTGAACTCCGCCGTGACAAGCAAGTTGGCGGCAAGCTTGTTGATCTTATCCTGCAAAGTGGACAGCCGGATGACCAACGACCTACGGCGCGACTCTTCCGCAAACCGGATGACAGGTACCTTGTCAAACCCGTGAATACCGCCAGGGTCGACAGGGTCCACAATGAAATACCGCGCTTGCGGCAAGACATCGGTGTTGCCCGAATCCTTGATTTTCGGGCCGACAAGCCTCACAACCACGTACTTGTAATACATGGTTGCGCGCCAAACACCCTCATCGTCATCAGCCCACACCAACGCCACCCTCGTTGGCTCCGCTCGATGGCTGTCTTTCGGCCACCACACGTTGCGCGCATCCTTGATGACAGCGTCGATGCCAGCGGGCTTGGTGTCGTCCTTCCACGCAAACACAAAGGACTCACCGGCGACAGCGGCAGCCTTATAGACGTCTTTCTGAGCCAACCTGAGCGCGTTGTCATCCCACACGTTGCGCGCCGCATCGCTCATGATGACGTTCTTGGTTGCCTCTTGCTCTTTTTGACCCCGGTCAACGAACCCCTCGACCATGAGCCTACGCACCGGCGAGTCAACCGCAACATCGGTCCAGTTCTCAGCCATGTTGGTGATTAGCTGATCATCCAACTTGTCTCGGATGGCATCCGTGAGCCAAACCTTGGGGTGTTTGCCCTCATAGTAATCCCACGCTCGATCAATCTCGATATTCTTGGTCTTGAGTTCGTCAAGCGCGGTCTTAAGGTGCTTACCCCAATCGTAGTCATCGGGGTTGAACGCTCCCGATGGCTCTTGCTCTTCCGGTGGCAAGTCCACCTTAGTTTTGGGTTGCGTCATGGTGTCATCCTCTCACGCTCTTAGATGGCTGGACAGTACGCCCGCGTTTTAGCATGAGTTCTGTCATGCCCCAACATACCGAGTCAAGCTCATCGGGTGACTCATCGCTACCAATCTCGTTACCCTCATCGTCCTTAGTGCCTTTTGGCAACCACGAACACCACAAGTCCTCAAGGGTGGCAAAAGCCGTGGGCTTGCCGACATGATGCACGCGACCTTGTTCGTACAGCATGGCAACCGGCTCAGCACGCGCGATCTTACCCACTGACGCATGTACAGTCTTGAATTTGATGTCAGGTCGTATCTGCCTCAACACCGTGCCGATGTAATCCCCACCGTTGTTGACCTCCCCCACGACATAGTTAGCCATGAACTGGTCATACAAGATGCCCACACGTTCCATGGCTTGCGCCGGTGACCCCGTAAAGCCTTCACTGTGGAGCACATACGCCGTGGTACGCGTGACATTGGCCGCTGTAACACTGATACCGGTGTAATCGCTCTTGGTCGATGACGTCACGGCAGGGTCAACATTGACAGTTATCGTGCTGATATCCTCTGGCAACGGTCCGTCATACCGGAACCCATCTTGCTCAAATGTGCTGTATGCCAGCAACGCACCCGGAACATCGGCCAACAACTCTCCGTTGAGTTCCTGCCTACCGGTACGCGTCCCCTCGTATTGACGGATAACAGTGTCACGGAAGACGTCGGCAAGGTTCGACAGATTCTCATACGTCGTTCCCCGGATGACATAGAAGTCCCCATACTTGCCTGCCAACAAATTCTTGACAGCCTTGCTAGGGCGCGGCGTACCCGTGAGCATCATGCGCGGCTCATCACCCAACCGCATACCCATCAACGCGTTTGACAACACCGATGGCAGATGTCGCCACGTGCTGAACTCATCACCCCAGATAAAGTCATGCTGAGGTCCACGCAACGAATCGGGTTCTTCCGATGAGTACGCAAACGCAACCGCGCCATTCTGAAAGACAACGCGCCGCTTCGATGGTTGGTATTCGGGCCGCTCCCACTTAGGGAACACATTCAAAAGCCCGGATTCACCCTCAACCATCACGTCTCGGATGTCGGCAGCGGTACGCGCAATAAGCGCAATACGACCAACACCGCCACGCTTCCGCGTGACCATCGTGCGCACACCTTCCGCACCGATGCGTGTCTTGCCGAACCCTCGACCGGCCATCCACAGTGCGCCGGTCTTACCATCTCCGCGTTTAAACGGGAGTCGCTGATTTGCGCGGGCATGTGGGGTAGGGCAAGACGGATGCGGCGTTCCCTTGCACAATGGGTTGCTACAGAGCCACGCCGTACGCCGTGTCTCCCGCTCCACTCTGAGCCGCGCCGCTAGCTGCCTACGCCGCTCGGGATCGAGCGCCATGACTCGCTCACGTAGCTCGGATGCCTCACTCACAGGTCATCACCGGTATCGACAAGTTCAGGGTCGCTCATGATGTTGCCACCACCGGACAACTCAGAGACAAGAGCCTCAATTTCCTCATCGAGCACGTTACGAACCGTGATGTTGTGCTTGACCAATGTGGGCTTATTGATGCCTAGCAACAGTGCACGCTGTCGACGCACATCCATAAGGGTGCGCTCAAGACTCTCAATCTGTTTGACCTCAGCATCCGTGCTAAGCCCGTCATCTTTCTTACGTTGGGCTTGCTCGGCCACCAACCCCATTAGACCCAAGAGCCGTGCTTCACTCGCGTCGTAACCATCGGCCTCAGGCGCGCGAATGGCTTCCATGTCTTCCGGTGGCAAATCTATTGCCGTGAGTTCCTTGACCCATTGATGAACGCTGGCAACGTTGCTGTCAAGTTCCTTGGCAATAGCGCGATAGGGCACCTTAGCTAATCTCAGCTCAAGTGCCCTACGCTTCTTACGCCATACCTCAACGCGCTCTACTTCTTCCATGGTTAACCACACACCTAACATCGGGTGTGGTCAACGTTAGGTCACACGTACCCGTCGCACCAACCCCCGTTGTCGGTCCCGTACGTGTGAGCACCGTGCGGATACGGTCCGATGCGTCCCTGTGTCGTGTCGTTGCCATCCTCCGAACACCGGTACATGTCACCCAACCAACCCTTGCCGACATGCCGCGCAATCACGGCCTCAACCGCCATACCCTTGTTGGCAACGTCCATACCGCACGCGGCATACCCCGCAAGGTCAATCCACGAATCCTCATGTCCCGGATTGAACCGCAACCGTGCCAGCTTCATACCGGCCATCAACAGAGCTACGTCACTCGATGCCAAACAACGACCGTCGATGCGCAACCCCTGAGCATTCCAAATCTCAGCGATGTTGGCAAAGTTGTCTTCCGGGTCACCATACGATGAACTTCGATCCCTCGTTACGTACCCAAGCGCCGTTTCAAGGCACCGTGCCCTAGTCGTTTCACCACTGGTCATGTCACTACCCCTTGTCAAGATCAATAAGTGGGTCGGGTCACCGGGTCACACACCCGAGAGCAGGAATTATGCTCGCTCGATGCGTGACCCCGTGACCCACACAACTACCCGTTCACTCGGTCCCGCGACGACGTGAAACATGGCCGGTTACTCGCCTTGTCTCGTACGTGCCGCGCATCCCGCAATACCGACCCTTGCTCACCGGCAGGGTTCCACTTGGGCACTGGCTTAGCGCCGATCTGAGGAATTGCGCGATTGAGGGTTGGTCCCCATTGCTCAATGAGCATCGCCTCAAAGCCACGTGCCTCAACACAGGTCATCTCCCCTTCAAACAACTTCACATAGTCAACAATGACATCACCCCAATACTGATCTTCCCGATGTTGGTCGATCCGTGACTCAACCTCTTGGTGTGTCTGCCCAACGTACCCCACACCATCAACCCCCGTGACATAAATGCCATAGATGGTGTGCCGACGCACCACACAGTCACTAGCCTGAATATCGATCTCTCGGCCGTCCCACATCTTGCCCGATGGCGCACCCTTGCTCACCATCCACCGGATGATGTTTAAACGGCTGTAAACCTTTGCGCCATCCGCGTTGACACCCTCACTGTCCGGCCATGGCGCGAACCCTTGTGACTCTGCCTTGCGCTCCCCTGACTGCCACTTGCGCAAAGTCGGATACGAAACGCCATAACCATGCGCCTCAATGAACTTGCCAACCTCAGCAAGAGTCATCGTGACAGGCAACTCAATATCGACGCTGGCACGCTCGATACTCGGCCGGTTGCCACCCCCACCAATCGACGTCACCCGCACATCCGGCACGGCCATAATGGACTCTGGCCACTCGATCTCAGCAACACCCTCAAGGTTCGCGATAAGAGCAGCATCCGACTCTTGCAAGTGTGGCGGCAAGTAACGGACTACGTCCGTTGATGTCACTAGGTACCAAGACCAATCCATCGGGTGCGGAATGTACTTGTGGCCGTGCCCGAGCATCTTCCACGTGCGCATGTCCCACTTGCTCATGAGGGCAGCATTGAAGTTCTCACGAACCGCACCCCCACCAAACACAGCCGCTTCCGCACGCTGCGCGATCACATGAATGTAAATCCCGAACTCACGACCCATGTAAACCGAGTAATGCATCGACCTAATGGCCGGACTGTGTACCGCCGCATCCGCGTGCGCTTTCTTGGCGTACTCCCAAAAATCTTTGAGCATCGCCATAAGGGTATTGGCTTCCTCCATAATGACATGTAGCGGAGCAAACGAAACACTCTTGCCCGCAAGCCTTGCCTCGATGTCTGCCTTACGTCGGCGCTCAAGTTCTTCAAACACCGCTTGAAACGCGTCATGGCACGTCTGCGCTTCACTGAAATACCGGATGTTGCGGAACTCAAGCGCAACCGCAAGATCGAGCATCGACACACCCTTAACATCAAGGATGATGACTTGCGACTTGTTACGGATGTACTGAGGCACAAGGAACCGATACAGATTCGACTTACCGCCACCACTTCCCGCACTCGCTTTGATGTGCGGTCCCATGGCAACGTGGTCATACCAAATCGGCTCACCCGCAATGCTCAACCCGAGCAACACCATTGTTGCCTTGTCATTGCTCGCGATGAACGGCAAATAATCGAACACCGTCCGTGCCTCACCAAACGATGGTGTCGGGAACACCTTGACCACGGCACCGTGACCCATGTAACTCCATTGACCGGTGGCCCCAAACGACATGCCCAACCGGCTCCCAATGTCAGCAACAATCTTGTCCTTGAGTTTGTCCTGACTCCCTGGACTAACCGGCAACCGCACAGTCACGCACGATTCAAGGTCATCGAACGGGATCGGAAAAACCTTGGGCAACTTGATGTAGTGCTCCGGCTTGTCTCGCAACAACCCCGACACATTCCCAACAATGCCGTTGTCAACCAACTGCCCGCTCTTGGGAAGGCTGTCAATGAGAATCTGTGCGGCCGGGCGCACCCACACATCACGGCGCTTGGCGCGATAGGCACTCTCCACAAGAGCACCCCATCCCAGCAAGAGCACCCCCAACACCGCCAACACAATCACGACTGTCATCGCCGTACCTTCCTCTTGAGCCATTGGTCAACCGCAATCACGTACTCATACCAAGCCGAACCGTCATCATTGGCACCACGGAACTTTGCCCACACCGCAAGCCGCTTGACACCGTACGTAACTCCGTACACCGTCAAAATCGTGCCCACGAATATGAGCGGCAGCCAACCCCAATTCTCCCAACACCACGGAATAGCCGACATGCCAACCCACTTGAGCACGTCACCCACGAACCTAAAGACCGCAAGCTTGCTATCCCACGACGAATACTTGAGCCATGCAAGCACCGTGAAAACCAACGACCAACGCCACGCCATAACAATCCACTTGGGACCTTTAACAACGGGCTTGCCGCTCCAAAACGCGTTGCGGTGCGGTTTCTTGGCAGGCTTGGTGAACGTCGCGTTGATGAGCCTGTCACGGTGCGGGTTGTCTCGCTCAAGCGTTACCGTCATCCACTTTGTGAACCCTCGCGCAACCTCAAATGGTGCGTGAATCCACAACGGCAAGTGAAACGCATCTGCCTTAAAAAGCGCTTGGTCTTGTCGAAATTTCACGGTGCTTGGCACGACGTCACCCCACTAGCTCACGCAAGTGGCCAAGTTCCGCACGCAGCTTTTCACGCGCACCCCGGCGCTTGTCACTCCACACACAACCGGGGTTGTACCCGAACACTTCCGCAATCTCGGCATGTGTCATGCCCTGATAGAACCGCATGAACACATACTTGCGTTGGTTCGGCGTGAGCCGTGCAAGCGCTTTGGCCACCTCACCCGCGTGATAGGCGACCGACACGGCCTCAACATCGTCATTGGCCTCAAGGTCCGCCCACACGCTCTTTTCGATGCCGACACCCTCCCCAGCAACCGGCGCATGTGCCTCAATCACAAAGTGATTCTTGACTTCCGGGTGCTTGAAATCACGGAAGTGAATCAACTTGCTGATCATCCGGTTACGCGCCGCTTTCAAGATGTGACCCTGCCGAGTCTCACCCTTGTCAAGCATCTTCCAAACCTCAATGAAACCCTCTTGCGCGATGTCCTCCCAATTCGTCGACGCGTTCAACCGTCGCAACCCTTTTGCCATGTTCTCAATCATCGGCCGGTAATACATCAACGTCTCTCGCATGTCGCTCACGTTTAAACGCCTTCCATGTCGTACCGCACCAACAACGCGGTTCCGGTTGCCAACATCTGTGTCAAGTTCTCGCGCGACGGACACCCATCCCACACATCGATGTCTTGCGCCAACATCGCGTGCGCACGCACCCATGACACGCCATCACCCCACGGCAACGAGTTTTGCCCGCGCGTGACAAGCCGGTTGGTGAGCACCCGCTTAATCACCATGCCGATTGCGTGCACGCTCTGAAACGCAACACCGTGCGGCTTGATGGCCTCACGCGCCATAATCCCGATACCCCCGCTCATGCTTGAACCACATGCCAACGCACCACGCATCTTGCTTGTGGCCGTTTAAACGACCCCCGCGCGGACCCGGTGTCCAATAGGGCATCCGTTGGTGATCCGGCCGTGCCATGTTGAGGAACCAACCCATGTGATAGATCTTTTTGTGTTGGTGGTTGAAATACCCGATGGCAGGCACGTTGTACCGTCGGCCAAGATGCCGCATCACCCCGATCATCTGGCTTGTGAGCATCTGTGAGCCGTTCTGTTGGCTCGCACGTCGCAAATCAAGTGCGAACTTTTCATACACGATAGCGTGAATCTCAAGCGTCCGGATGCCATTCTCAATAAAGTCGATGGCCTCATCCGGCAGAAACTCCGTGACGTTTAAACACTCGGTACCGTGCCACTCAGCAACAGCCGCGTGCACGTCCCCCGGATCAACCGACACCCAACGCTTAGGCAACTCAACCCGCATGGTTGTTCCTCTCCACATAGCTCTTGACGCCATGAACCTTGGCAAGATGGTCATCCGCCCAATTGATCGCGTACCGGTGCGCCGGGAACACCATGAACCCCAAATGAATGGGGCACGCGGGACAGTTTCCCCACCACGGCATACTCACGTTGACCTTTTTGACACGCCCGATACTGATCTTGTCGCTAACCCGATTCATGCCAACCGACCCCCATCGAACTTGAACCGCACCCAAACCGGCTTGCCCTTGTTGTGACTTTCAAAGATGGTCTTACCCATCCCCTTAACGTAGTCGCTCACCTCATCGACCATCTCATCAGGAATCTCAAGCCACACGCTGTCATGAACCTGATTGATGAGCATTCCCGGATACTTGTCTTCAATGGCAAGCATCAACTCTGACATTTGCTCCGCGACGCTGCCCTGAACAATGGCGTTAAGAGCCTTGTATGTGCGCTCACCCCAACCGAACACGCGACGACGACCCGAGATGAGGCGCACGTAACCGGGTCCACCGGCAGCCACGTCAACGCGCCGCTCAGCAATCTTGCTCGTGCGCTTGATCTCGGGGTATGCCGCATTCAGAGCGTCCATGAACCCCCGAATCTGACGCTCGGGAATGTCGTCCTTGAGATCGGCGTCAATCTGGCTTTTGAGCGTCCTGACACCCGACGCGTAGATGGTGCCGAAGATGCCACGCTTCATTGACGTACGGACCTTTTTCCAATCCGGGTGCTTGCTCAACACGTACACCGGGTCACCCTCATCATTGATGGCAGCCAACGTCACATCATCGGTGGTGCCACCGTCGCGCGCTTCAAAAACGTCGTACGGCTGTCCGTCCGGCCATCCACCGGGCCACGTCTCGGCCAACTGGCGTCCGAACACGACAACGGTGTTGGCACTGTGGATGTTGACGCCACTGTTGATGACGTCGGCTAGTTTCTGGCACTTGGTGAGCCGTGCCGTTTCCCGTACTTCCGCGTTGCTGGCGTCAAACTCCCACACTTGGTGACCGGGCTTGGGCTTGAACAATTTCTTGATGCCCACGATGCCCGCTGGAATGCGCCACGCTTGCGGAACCCCCTGCAACTGAATACGGGTCGCGCTCAACCGGCCCGAGATGGCACCCCCACTTTTCATGTCTTTCCGGTCCGTCTCGATGGCGAACTGAAAAAAGTTGGTGCGCAACCGGCCATCCTTGCCCGCACGGTGAGGCCACGCCGTATACCACTTTGAACGGACGCTTTTCATGTTGGCGATGTGCTGCCAAAGCTTGGCCACCTCACCGGCCTTGCCCTTTTCCTTGGTGAGCCGAGCAACCGTCTCAGCGTCACACGATGGTTTGCCACCGTCCGTAAGCTTGATGGGGATGATGCCGCAACCCCCATCCTCCGGCGCACCAAAGAAGTAGTTACCGGCAGCAATGTTGGTGTCCTTGAATGGCAACTCAGCTACCCGCTCGGTCACCTCAAGCGCCATCTTTTCGTCCTGCTCACGGCACAAGTCAACGTCGAACCCAACACCGCGACGTTCCATGTTGAACAGGATGACGCACTTGCGATGCTCGCGGTTGATGATGGGCATGTCTTGGCTGTCGATCTCACCGGCGGCAATGATGGCGTCGACCTTGAACTTGCCACGCAACGTGAGTTCGGCATCCTTCGCTGCGTACCGTCCGGCCACGTCCCACGACACAAGGTCATAGCGCTTGCCAAGCCCAACACCGTTGGCCTTAAGGCCATCCTCAATACCCCGGTCCTTTGTGGTGCCAAAGAACTTGCGCGACACGTGATCGAGACTCGCGCGCTCCGCCGGTTCCCGGATGCCCTCAACGATCATGAGATCGGTACCCAACTTGCCGCTCAGGTCAACCCCACTGTTTAAACACGTACCGGTCTCATCGGCTTGATGCTGCCACCCCACGCACTCGGGACCGCACGGCGCGTGTGCACCCTCGCGCAACCCCGCAAGCGCAATCCACATGTCGTACTTGGCATTGAAATAGTCAACAACACGAATCTTGTTGCTCCGCCACATGTCGACAAGGTCACGCCAACCGGTGGTGCCAAAGTTCCACGGCGCACACGTGCACACGTTGTACGGGTACGTCTCAGTGACGTTGCATCCGTCGATGTGGTCGAGATACTGCCAACCGGTGACAGGATCTTTACGGGTTGCTTTGGTGATGTACCGTCCTTTCTTGCCACCGATCATGCCCTGATCGAACGGGATGGCAACACTCATGAGCGCGTTGGTGTTGGTGTCCAACCACGACATGGCAGCGATGCTTACGCGTGCCTCTGGCTCGCACTCATCGGCTTTGGTTGCCCAATTGCCATCGACGTGCCTGCCGCTTGCCTCAAAGTCAAGGGCAATCTCTCCGTCGGCCGGATTGAGGTTGTCGGCAAGCCACGTGCCAAGCTCACTGTGGGGGAGTTCCACAAACGAGGGGTGCGACCCGTTGTCAAACATGAGTTCAGGCATTGGTGATTTCATCCCTTTCAGCGTCGGTGAGCGGCACCCGGTGCACCAACTCAAGGTGGTGTTTAAACAGGACTAGGCCATCTCGGGTGTGGGGGAACGTGTGCTTGGCACCCGAACAGTGATTGCACACAATGCGGCGCTCGATGGTCGCGTGATCAGTCCGCACGGATGCCACCGTTACCGTCGTCGCCTAGGCCAAGGTCGCGCATCGTGGCGAAAGTGCGATCAATGAGTATGCCCTTGTGCGCGTCTGCCACCACAACCGCGAACGCTTCCGTGACAGAGTCCGTCCACTTGCGCGCCTCATCGGGTGTGAGGTTGTCGGGCATCGTGGCAAAGAAAGGGATGAGTTGCCCGGTGTCTTGCTTGGTCGTCATGTCGTTGCCTTCCTCGATACCCATACCTCAGCCTTCCACTCTTGGTCATCAACACCGACAACCTTGGTATCGATGTTGGGGTGTCGTTGCCGGATCTTGTGCGCTTGCACGTAGGCCGATTTCTTACCGGCCGCATGTCGGCTGACACGCGCCCACCCATCGTTGGTGGGAGTCCACATGCCAACGTCGATGCCCTGGCTTACGCATTCCGTGAGTCGCCGAGAATCGAGGTTCCATAACAGGCTCTTGGCGTAGTCACGGGTTGCCTTGTCTTTCACGTGTTTAAACACTCTCCTTTCTCATGTCATCCGGGGTGGCCGGACACCCTAGTTTACCGCACTAAGGACTCTCATACGCTCATACGGCTCCACCGAAAATATGACCCCCCCTTTTAAGCGTTACGTGTCGAGCACCCCCGCCGACGTAGAAAAGTGTCGCGTATATAAAGAGTCTTCCCCAGAGCCGTATAAGCCGTATGAGCCGTATAACATGGCCTTGACCTGGGGTTTTGTAAGTCCGGTTGCCGTATGAGGTCCCGTATGAGAACCCTGCCTAGCCGTATGAGAAACCCAAGTTTGCCAACAACAGCATTGAGTTTGCCATCAAAAGTAATTGTGTCAACGGGTTAGCAAGATTTTCGGACCGTCCTAGGAAAGCTCATACGGCTGCTCATACGGCTCCGTATACGGCTGAAATCTTACCGGGGTTAGGGTGTCGTGCTAGGCTGAGGATTCCGGCGACACTCGCGAGGGATGTCACAAACATTCGTTTAAACAGCAAGGGGGGATGGGGTCATGCCCCTTATGGCACCAAGCAAGACAGCAAGCATGTTGACATGGGTGAAATGGTGGGTAGCTCAGGGTTGGTTGGTGTTCCCGGTGTGCTCACCGGCCATGGGACCACACAAGCACAACAAGTCCGATGAGACTATGTGTGACGAATCCAACAGGGACTATGGCAAGCGTCCGATGGTGGGCAATGGCTTTCAGGTTGCCACCACAGACATTGAACAGCTTGAGTTGTGGTGGAACCGTTGGCCGAACGCCAACATTGCGGGTGTTCCGCCGGTTGACCACTTCATGGTTGACATCGATGGGGAGACGGATCTCAAGTTCCCTGACACGTGGGAGCACGGGACCGGCAAGGGTCGTCACCTCCTGTTTAAACAGAACCCCAACAATCCGGTGCCGCACGGTCGGAAGGTTTGGCCCAACATTGACACCCGTTTAAACGGCAAAGGGTATGTGTGCCTGCCACCGTCGTTGCACGCGTCCGGCACCAAGTACGCGCTTGTTGCCCAACGGCCGGTGCTCATGTTCCCGACCAATATCAAGCCGGTGAGGGGTGGCAAGGCCAAGACCACGCGGGCAGCGAAAAAGGCTGATGCAACCGGCGAGATGGTGTCGGTGTTGCTCAAGGCACCCGATGACCCGTCGGCCGGTGACGATGACATGATCAAGATTGCCGGTTACCTCGCTCGATACATTCCTGAGCGTGAGGTTTACTGTGCGATCCTTCATCGTGCGAATCAGTACCTTGTGGAACCGCTCAGTGATAGCGCGATGGAAAAGAAGTTCAGTCAGTGGGACAGACACCGTGAGGCAACGGAAGCTAAAGATGCCAAGCGGGTTGACGATGAGTCGCGCGGTTGGCTCTTTCCCCGTGATGTGGGTGGCTACGATACCCCCATTGAGGCGCGTGACGGTACCGTGTCATACATGCCTGTCACTGACTTTACGATGACCGCTCGGGGTGTCGTGGTGTCCCCCAACTACGCGCGACGCATGTTCATTGTCGACATCACGCGTGCCGACGGAACGATCATCACCGGTGCCAAAGTGGACACGGACACCATGGTTGACAACCTACGGTTTAAGCGTTGGTTGGCGCGTCGCGGACTGAGCACGTACGACAACAGTCGTGACCCGCGTAAGGGTGCGCTTGGGCAACGCATTATCAAGATGCTTGAGTCACAAGACCCTGAATTGTTGATGGCCCGTGACCACTATGGGTGGTGCGAGGAAAGTCAAGCCGTACTCACCACGCAAGGGGAAATCAGTGCCGATGGCTTGCGAGATTTTACGCGCGTATACCCGGATGACAAGCTACAGACGGACGCGCCTACAGCATTTAGCTTTGATGCGGACTTGGCGCAAGCACGTGAGTGGATGTCGCGACTGTTGGCGCTACAGCCTGAGCGGGAAGCGGCAAAGGTCGGCGCTTGGGCAGTAATGCTCATGCTGCGTGGACAGTGGACCGGACTAATGCCGGGGTTGCTTGTGCAAGCGTCGGCCGGTACCGGCAAGACCCGGTTCTTTCAGTTGCTGTTCAAGTTGCTCGGTTCCACAAACGACGGTGAAACACTGACCGATGCGACGCTGCGAGACAAACTCGTTGCGAACATCAACGGTGCGGTATGGCTCGATGACTGCCACCTTACCGAAAAGCAAGAAACCACGATGCGAACCGCGCTCACCGGCGGCAAGCAAACACACAAGGTCACGGGGGGTGACGGTTGGGAGACCGTTGAAAAGCTTATGCGTGCCAGCATCGTTGTCAGTGGTGAGGGTGTCGAGTGGTACCGGCAAAAGGCGTATCGCGACCGGTTCATTGACCTTGAGTTCACAAAGGACATCCGGACCAACGACGCTGACAAACTCGTTGCTGAGGACATCAACCGCGCTTCCGGTGTTCTGCTCATGGCTGTCTTGCAACACGCGGGCATGTTGAAAGAACTTGAGTCGCTACGTCTCGGTGTGACCGAGCGAGATGACCACGCGCGTACGACGCTCCGCATTGGTGCCCGAATCCTTGACGCGGTTCTTGGCACTGACAACAAGTGGACAACCATCATTGACGATTGGTATCGGGGGATCGACCCCACCGGCGAACATGGGCACGCATCGGAAGGTGTGCTCATGGTGTTCCCTCGCTTGTGGATGCGTGACAAGCACCCGACATCGGCCGGTCAAGGTGCGTTGCTCAAGGCGATTTGGTACGACAAGGTTGCCAAGATGTTTTGGGTCAACACGACGATGTGCGCCGACTTGTGGAATCAGACGCAACGTAACTTGTCGATGCGAGAGCAACAGATGACGTCGGCATCGGCGCTCATCAAGGAACTCAAAGCGTGTGACTCACCGGGACCACAAAACAAGTACGGATCATCGATGGGTGGCAAGCCCGGTAAGGGTGCCAAGTATTGGCCGTTGCCACACTTCTATTCAGAGCTAGTGCTCGATGCTGCCAACTACGTTGATGGGGATGAGAACCAAGATGTCTGACGTTGACAACGTGCCTGCCGATCTCGCGCGGCTCAAGGGATGGCTACTCGATGAGGGATGGGTGCTGTCCGGCGCTACGTACGCCCACCCGGACGCACCGGGGTTGCGTTTAAACACCGCGTACACGTACCGGGAAGCCACCATCACCGTGAGCACCCTGCCGAACATCGAGGAAGCCAAGCCAGCGTGGCGCGTGGTGGCGTACTACCGGGGGGACGACCCGCTCAAGTTCATGCGTGCGCACGTCATCCAACTCAACACCAAGATTTTTGCGAGTTTGGCTGACAACCCACCAACGGCCGAGTAATGTTGTTCTTGCAAGGCCAACCGGGCCTAACGAAACGGGGGACACCATGAACGGCCGAATCAACATCGTCGCGGTCAACCACCTTCTCAACACCGCGCTTGCCGACTTTGCGGCCAACGTGGGGGACAACGGGACAGCGGCCGGTGAGGCGTACCGCAACCTCATGTACCGGTTCGGTGACATCGTTGAGCGTGCCGCTAACGCGGACATCGACGTTGTTGCTTACGACGTGATCGACCGTGACATGGTGGGGTCGAACGTCGGCACCGTTCACAAGATCCGGGCCATCAAGGATGTCCGCACGATCACGATGTCCGGCCTCAAGGAAGCCAAAGAGGCTGTTGAGCGTGCCATCGGTGCGGTACTCCGCGACCGGGCCAACGACGCTCTCAAGGCTCTTGAGGAGTACAACAGCAACGGTGACGGGTACCACAAGCCCGGTTACCGGCAGTACGTGAGCGCGGTTGCTCACCGGTCGGTTCTCAACGACGTTGAGGTTGCCGCCGAGACTCCGCCGTTCTGACCGGGAGTGCGGTTCCGGGGTGCGGCGAGACACGCACAGTCCATAGCTACGGGGTGCGCCATGACGTTACTTACCCATGTGGGGTCGATGAGACTGGCCATGAGCGCACCCCGTTTAAACACCCACCCATGAGAGGCATGACCATGACCAAGGAAGACCTTTACGCGGAAGCCAAGCGGCTCAACATCCCCGGACGTTCCAAGATGACCAAGCCCGAACTTGAGGCAGCCATCAACGAACTCAACGGCGTTGACCTGTCGCCGGAAGCCACCCACCGGCCTATTGACGTTGCGGTCATGGGCAACAAGCGGGAGCGTCACGCGGCACGAACCAAGCGCCGGACATCGGCCGTCAACAAGTTCACCCCGAACCGCATCACGCGGATGGTGCGTGCGTCTCAGAGTCGCCGGTACGGCATGGGTGACCGTGGTCTTGGTGCCAAGCACTTTTCGTCCGGCCTCAACCCGTTCACCGGCCACACGTTGCCGCACGGCCACGTAACCCACCCCGACGCTGAGAAGATGCTCAGCTACGGTGACCGCGTGCGCCACTACACCAAGCAAACGGGGCAGCCTCTCGCCACCGTTGAGGGGTTCCCCGGACCGGTTCTCACGGCGCGTCAGTGGCGACGGATCGACAAGAAGGACAACCGAAACAAGTTCCTGGCACGGCCGACCAAGGAAGCGCGGTACGTCTGACATGAGTTCACACACGACAGTGCACATCGAGATTCACCGGGTCACCAACATTCCGGCCGTGCCTAGCCGGTACGCGAACAGCAACGACGGAACACCGGCCAAGCGGGAAGACGTGCAAGTTGTCAACCTCACGGCGCGTGTCGACGGTGTCACGGATGCTGCGCTTGAGGCAGCCATCAACAAAGCGATTCGCCACCTTGAGTGTGAGCGGCCGGACATCTCGCGGGACGTTGAGACGGTTGCCGAGAGGTTGGGTTACCCGCAATGACTGAGCCAATCATCGTGTCATGGTCTGAGATCGACGCGGGTCGACAGTGCCGACTCAAGCATCATCTGTCGTACAACGAGCGATGGACCAAGCCTGTTGAGGACAACAGTCCGCTTGGCAAGGGGGTGCTATGGCACACAGTCATTGAGACCCGGTACGACGTAATCCGGCAGCATCAACTACCCACCGGGGGATGGGACGTTCCGGCCGACAAGTTGGAAGAGTTGGCCACCAACAAAGTCAATGCGCTACTCGACAAGTTCACACGCGACGGTGGAGACGCTGGCGTTGCTGCGCTCATGGGGTGGATGTACCGGGGTTACGTGGATGTGTACGGGCTTGACCCTGAGCACGTCATCATGGGTGTCGAGACAACGCACCTAGCGCCACTCGGAGATATCGAGATTTGGCAGGGTGCCGTTAACGGTGTCGCCCAGTTCGCAACGGTGCCTGTTGTCCTCAAGTTCAAGATTGACCGCACGGTCCGGGACAAGTACGGGCACGTGAGGGTGATCGATGAAAAGTCGCACGGTCAACTTCCGTCCGATCACGACTATGATTTTCTTGACCAATTCGGACTGTACGTGTGGGGGGTGCGCAAGCTAGGCATCAACGTCCGGGGTGCCATCCACAGTGCCAGCAAGACCAAACAGAATCAGGGGGACATCTTCAAAGAGGGTGACGACGGTTGGAAATCGACAATGAAGAGCACCCCTCTTGACGCGCGGTACAAGCGAACCCCGATTCACTACACAGACGCTCAGCTCAACGGCATTGCTTCCGACGCATTGCAAGACGTGCAAGACCTTTATTCGCACACCAACCGGCATCAACGACAGCCGGACAGTGATCGTTGTCGGTGGCGTTGTTCGTTCACGGAAGCTTGTCTATTCGGCCGACGCACCGGTAAGCCCGGTGATACGGTAAAGATGTTGGCGCTGCAAGGGTTCACCCAAGAGCGCGAACGGCACTAGTAAGGGGGTGACATCATGAACCGCTTTGACTACGTCCCGTTCTGAGAAATTCCGCAAGTCCGGCGTCAAGCGTCCTGACAACCACAGCAACCTAGACCTTATGCATAGCGCGTGACCGACTGTCGGGAAGTGCGTAAGAGGGTGCGGTACGGATCGGCGTACGCGGCACCCATCCAACAACGACGTTTAAACAGGGGGTCATCATGAACGACACGCTTGCCGACCAAGAGGATTACATCAAGGGTCTGTACTACGGTCCGGCCAAGCGACGCAAGACAACGTACATGGCCGGTGCATCACGTCTCGGCAAGATTCTTGCCATCGACACAGAGGGTGCGGGTTGGCTCAAGTTCCCGCTCAAGCGGTACGGCGCAAACGTTGACAACATCGTGTATCGCAAGGCCACGTCGTACAACGACATGGAACGCATTTTCTGGGAGGATGCGGAACCCATGGCGGAGCGTGGCGAACTCATCTCCGTCAACATCGACCACCTGAGCGACCTCGAACAGAGGTTCATCCGGGCGGCAACGATGGCACGTCAGAACAAAAAGAGCGGCTTGGGCCGTGTCGAGAATTTCAAGAGTGCGCAAGCGCTCATTGATAAGGGGGTCAATCCTTTTCAGACGGAGCTAGGCGACTACGGGGTGTGGACG
>JACCDR011383041.1_pt1 | contig 18120 bp, 36 predicted proteins | sample 7446431 | NCBI WGS metagenome assembly JACCDR01 (sample SAMN15323443, study PRJNA562643) | freshwater metagenome | isolation source: river surface water | place: USA:Blue River Watershed | collected 2017-08-17
CACAAAAACATATAGTAATATATGTATAGTAGTTGTTATTTGACATTAGATATAATATCTATTGTAGAATGGCTGTTGAGATACAGAATAACAACATTGTGCAAGAAGAGCCTTTAATTAGGATGGTACTCTTCTAATAATAAATTGGTTTTTATAGATTTTGTTTTCTTTACACAATTTAGATAAATAAGAATTATCAGTTTTTAAATATTTAGATATTTCTCTAATACTATGAAATTGAACTTCTTCATTTGTTACTATATTAATTAAAGAAAAATAATCTTTTTTTAGTTTTCTTGTAAAATTGTCGTCATAAGAAAAAGTAAAGCCGTGTAAAGAATAACTCTCTTTTTTAAGTATAGATTGAACACCTCTTCTATCTACATTTAGTTTTAAACTAGATTCTTTTACAGAATCCCATTTTATTATTTCACCAGTAGTTAAATTTTTACTGTATATAGATTTAGTTAATCCTTTAGATATTTTTGATAATTTCATTTTATCTTTCATTATTTGAGGAAAATTCTGTCTATTATCAATAGTTTGAATTATGTTATAATTGTTCTTATATAAAGATAAATAATGTAATTCTTTAAATGCTAAGTCTTCAATATTACAATATTCTAATACTTCAAATGTAAAATTATCTTTACCGTGTTTATTATAAGAATTTTGCAAATGTTGATTATTGTGTTTATTTAGTTTTAAAGCTGAAAAATGAGCATTTTTTCTTTGAACAACATTTTTACTCTTACCTATATAAACAATTTGAGTAATAACATTTGTAATTTTATAAATACCTGATTTCATATTTTTTTATTTTATTGCAAATATACAAAAATTATACCAAAAATCAAAATCTTGTGCGAGCCTGCTGTGGTAGCAGGAAGATATTAAAAACACAAATTAACATGAAGAATATGTTAGCAAAAGCAATTCAAATCGCAGCGGAAGCTCATTTGAATCAAGTAGACAAAGGTGGTAAACCTTACATTTTACATCCATTGTGGGTAATGGACAGAGTGAGACATTTAGGAGAAGATTACATGATTGTGGCAGTGTTACATGATGTAGTTGAAGATTCTGATTGGGATTTTGAAAAATTAAAAAAAGAAGGATTCGACTATAAAATAATTAATGCTTTAATGTATTTAACTCATGGATTTCTCAGTACGAATGATTACGATGAATATATTAGATTAATTGCTACAAATCCAATTGCAAGAGCTGTTAAACTTCGTGATTTAGAACACAACACTAAAATCACAAGACTTAAAGGACTTCGTAAAAAAGACTTTGATAGACTTGAAAAGTACCACAGAGCTTACACATACCTATTAGATTAACAAACTAAAATAAAACAATATGATAAAATTTCTATGGATGCTATATTTAGCATTAACAATTTACCTTAGTATTAAAACAGTTTACTTTTTCATCAGAGTTGTGACTAATCAAGAATATGATCGCAGTATGGTGAGTATAGGTGGTTGTGTTTCCGCAATCTTATGGTCTATTTGGTACTTTTATTATTTACACTAATATGCTAGAAAACATTTTACATTTTGTAATATATCCAACGTGCGCTATGTTGTCTACAATATCTTTGTATGCAATAGCCATCTATCTTGAAAAAATAGCTAATAAAAAAAATTAAACATGAATACAAAAACAATAATCAAAATTGGAGTAGGTGCACTAGTTGCTCTATTCACTATCATTTTCATCGGTAACATTATTGGATTTTCCAATAATGAAATCGAATTGAGAAATCGCTTCGAACAAAAAATCTCAGAACGAACTTCATTTTATGATAAAATGTGGAAAATTCTAAAAGGAAAAAGTGAAATCGCATTAAAAAACGATTCCTCTTTTAGACAAAACATTAACATTATAATGGAAGGGCGTAAAGATGCTCCACAAGTATTTTTCAAATGGATAACTGAAACTAATCCAAATGCTAATTATTCAGAAGTATCGGCTTTGTATAAAGATTTAAGTAGAGCTGTAGAAGCACAAAGAGAAGGTTTCTTTGTTCAAGAACGTTATCTACAAGACATTAAACGTCAACATAGTGATTTAATTAAAAAATTCCCAGGTTCTTTCTATAATAGTTTCTACGGTAGAAAAGAAATTGAATACAAACCTATCACTTCCACATTAACTGATGAAGTTATGAAATCAGGTAAAGACGATAATGTAAAACTATTCTAGTATGATTTGGTATGCTCTCCTCATTCCAGTAATCATAGGATTTCTTGGAAAAATACTTTGGAATACTAAAATATCTTGGCAAAATTTAATTATTCCAATTGTAGCAGGATTTTTAACCATTTTAATTTCTTATTACACCCTTAAAGAACGTAATATTCGAGATGTTGAATATAACGGTCATTTAATTGTAAAAGCTAGATACTATGAATATTGGAGTACATGGGTAGAACAAACTTGTTCTTATACTACAACTTGTTGTTGCGATAGTAAAGGGCAAAATTGTCAAACTACTACCCATTACTACGATTGTTCATATTGTGACAGAAACTCAGCTTATTACGAAGCTTATTTGGAAAATGGAACTAAAATATCTATTTCTAAAGAAAAATTCTATGAGTTGAAAGCAAGGTGGGGTAATAAATGGAAATTCGTAGAACTAGACAGATCTATTAATCGAAGTGGAGGTTGTGGAGAAGACGGAGATGCATATGATATTTTTTGGGATGAAAATCCTGAAACTGCAGAAACTTACGTCAATCTAAAAAACTTTAGAAATCCTGTTAAAATATCACATTCGGCTTTTCGCTATATGGATATGTCTGTAGCTGAAGCAGATTCTTTGAAACTTTATCATTATCCTGATTTCTACAATAATTACAAACAAAGAGCTATTTTATCTAGAGATTGGAAATTTCGTGATACTTTTTATCACAAGTTTGAATACCTGAATGCTAAATATGGGCCAATCAACAAAGTAAAAGTTTTTACACTTTTATTTAAAAATAAACCTATTGATATTGCTTTTCAACAAGAACAATATTGGCAAGGTGGAAATCAAAATGAAATAGTAGTTTGTATAGGTATTGATGAAAAATTTCAATTCCAATGGGTCAAAGTATTTTCTTGGTGTGATAATAAAAGAGTGAGTGTAGAGATAAGAGAGGATTTGATGGAAATTGGTTGGTTAGATGCTAATGGAATGTGTAAAGTATATAAAAATACAATTGAATCATATTTCCATTATAAATCTTTTAAAGATTTCAATTATTTGAAATTTGAACCAACTATGTCTCAATTATTATGGGTATATTTTATTACTTTAATAATATCCATACTATCTTTGTTTATTACATATAAAATACAAGATTCGCAATTTTAACTCAGAATATCCTTAGTTCGCTAAGGATATTTTTATTTGGTCAGATGGCGTAATGGTAACGTAGATGGGTGAGTGGGGTTAAACCTTCATCTGTCGGTCACAGGTTCGATTCCTGTTCTGACTACTAAACAAATGTTCTTACATAAGACGGATTAGCACCGTTGAAAGAAACCTTGGCTTATGGGAGTAATTACCCAATAAGATTGAAATGCCCCAAGGTATTATGTGATGGACCCTGCTCTACTAGCGCTGGTATCAGGTGAACAGTAAATTATGTTCAGTAAAATCTACAAGTACGGTTAACGTACAAGAACGTTTGTTTTAAAATATGGTAAGGTGGCGGAATTGGTTAGACGCCGACAAATGAGTTTGGTGATGGCAATAAGAAAATACTCACCGTGCAGGTTCGAATCCTGTCCTTATCACAAAAAATTAAATATTATGAAAGTAGTAGAAATTAAAGACGAATCAATTGTATTTGAAGATGGTACTAAATTGTATAGTCACCATGAACAAGACTGTTGTGAACATCATTATCTGGATTTTACCCATACCTCGGTAGATGATTTTCATGGATTAGAGTTCGATCTAACCAATGATAATTTTTTCGAGAGAGTTAAAGACTACGGAATTAGACTAATACCAATAATAGGACATCCAGTTAGCATACCTGGTTATGGATATAATAACGGGTACTACACTGATAACTTATCTTTAGTACTTAAATTTTCTGATGGTACTATTAAAAATTATAACATAACAGAATGTCAAGTATTAAAAGATTAAAAATGAAAACTTTAACAATTAACAATTATACATTCAAATACGAAATATTCAGTGATGTATCAGAATTGGATGGTGTTTATTATTGGACAAATTTTTATCAAGGTGAAGAAGTTATAACTCGTAAAAAGTTTTGGTTATTTGGAGAAAAAATAACTGAAACAAAACCAAAATTAGTTTTCAAAATAAATGAAAATATTGAAAGTGAAAAATTCACCAAAGAAGATATTAGAGCAATGATACTTAGAAAAGTTCAACTAATGGAAAGAAAAAGTGAAATTGAACGTGGTGAAATAATCTAAAAACTATGAAAAACATATACATATCATTGATAATATTATTAGTTTCTTGTTCAGAACCAAAATATACATATATTGGTCAAGAAATAATAGATGGTAAAGTTTCTTCTATTCAAGAAGGACGTAGAGGTAAACATACTAGATTACCTCGTATTTGGGTACAATCACCCAAAGAAACTAGAGAAGTACTAATTCCTTTTGAATACGAAAACAAATGGAAAGTAGGAGATTCTTGTTTTTTAATCATTGAAAAATACAGTGAAAAATGACACAAAGTAAAAACATACACGTATTACCAACAGATAAATCAAGTAGGTTATGGGAATCTAAACATGGTAGATTGTATCTTGACCAAGCCAATTTTAATGACCCTACTGAATGTAAAAACAAAAACATCTACATCACTTCTGATGAAGAAATTAAAGATGGAGAATGGTTTTTATCCGATACAGGTGTGGCTTTAAAGTATAATAAAAACTCATATGCTGGTTTAATTAGTAGGAGAATAGTTGATAGTGACAAAAAAATAATTCTAACAACTGACCAAGATTTAATTAAAGACGGTGTTCAAGCTATTGATGATGAATTTTTAGAATGGTTTGTTAAGAATCCAAGTTGTGAGCTTGTTGAGGTTGAATCATTTTGTAAATATGGAAGTAATTGTCCAAGTCTAGGTGCTTATGATAAACAAGATTTGTGTGATGTAGGTTATAAAATCATCATCCCACAAGAAGAACCTAAACGAATTAAATGTTATTGTGGTCATACAATAACTTGTGATTGTAGTCCATTAGAAGAACCTAAACAAGAGACATTAGAAGAAGCTGCAAAAATTTATTGTAAAAACAAATATGGAGAAGGTTATTATCCTGATGTAGAAAAAGGTATTGAGTTTGGCGCTAGATGGCAAGCGAACCGAATGTACAGTGAGGAAGATATAATATCATTTGCTACATGGTTATCTAATCTTAGTTTTGATTTACAACATTTTAATGAAAAAGGTTTAAAACCGTTTAATGAATTACTACCAATGTGGATTGAACAACACAAAAAGAAATAACATGGAAGAAAAATTAGAGAAAATGCTTGAAGAGCATCATTCACATTACAATGATGGTGGTGACAGAGTGTTTAACGATTATGGTGTTAGAGAGTTACTTAAACGGCAAGCTGATAATATAATTGAAGAACTTGAAATGCATATTTCAATTAATGAACATGATTGGAGTAGAAATCCACAAGCACAGCTTAGAGATTTTATTGAACAATTTAAAAAGAAATGAAAAAGATAAAACTAACCTTACTATTTATCCTTAGCTTCAACTTAGTTAATGCTCAATGGATAAGACAAGACCATTTACTTCATGCTACAGGTTCTGCTTGTTTGTCAGGCTTAACCTATTGTGCTGTGTTTAAAGCGACAAATAACATTACTATGGCTACTGTATCCTCTTTGGGATTATCTTTAGGTGTAGGGGTGTTAAAAGAAGTTCACGATATGAGAACTTATGGCTCTACATGGAAACAATCAGGAGGTGATATGGCATTTAATGTATTAGGTGCTTTTGCGAGTACTTACACTATCAAATACACTTTTAGAAATTACCAGAAGAAACCAAAGTTTGTCAAACTTAATACATATGAAACCTATAGAACTTACGGAAGAGCACAAATCTAAATTAATAGAAATGTGTAAAGTATTATTTCCTGAAATGGGTAATGTTCAACTTGGAGTAAAAGAAAAACATGGTTGGTCTAATGATTATTTAGTATTTGGTATTGAAAAATCTGATGAAGATACATTTGTTATTCATTGGTTTGAATTTTGTATGACACACTTAAGGGTGAAACTAAATTTACATCATGATGATTTGTACTTGACCACAAACCCAGGAAGAGATACTTTTAATCATCCAGTAGACCATTTATACAAAGCATTTAAGAATCATGATAGATTTGAAATTATCAACTAAGCAAAAAGCAAATTTGCTTGAAATGTGTAATACCCTATTTCCTGAGTATAAAGAAATAGTTTTAACAAAACATAATACTCTAAGATTTGGATATAAAGAAGATAATGGTAAACAATGGATAGCCAATATGTCAATTCATTGGTTTGAGTTTTGTTTTACTAAAATATTCCCTAGAATACATCAGTGGTATAACAGTGAAATGTTAGCTGAATTTTTTTATCAAACAATAGGTCATGTTAAAAAACTAAAACCTAACGAGGTAAATAAATTTCCACATCCAGTAGATTATCTTTATGAGAAGTTCAAAAAATTAGAAACATCATGATAGACAATTTTGATATTATAAGAAGTCTTATGAAGTTTGAGAATGAGAATGATTTTTATTTTCTTCAAATTATTCAAAGGAAAAAGGAACACTCAGAGCTAGGTAGAAACAATAGATGTGTAAAAACATTTTATGTGCATTCAGAACAAAAATTTAACAACTATGAGGAGGAAATCAAACAGCTATGTAAATTATACAATGCTAGGGCTTATATTCATCTAAATAGAAGAAATCAGCAAGATTTAGCATTTGAACTTTTAGAAGATATAGTTCATAGCTTGAAATCCAAACAGTTTCAAGGTCTTTATCGTTCTTATGATTCTGCATGTGGTAGACATCATAGTAAAAAAGATAAAACTTGGGTAGTTGATATTGATGATAATAATGGCTATCATGTAGTTGGTGTTTCTAAAGTGATTGATAATCTTCAACCTTTCGGAATTAAAGTTTTAAAAGCAATACCTACAAAAAATGGTGTTCATTTGATTACTAAACCTTTTAATTCAATGGAATTTAAAAAGATATTTCCAGAGATTGAAGTTCACAAAAATAATCCTACTTGCTTGTTTATTCCTTAAATGAAATAAGATTACACTTGTATTGAAAAAAAATAAAAAATATGTTTAACCCAAACCCTTTATATTTAAGTGATGCCTACAAAGTGGGCCACAAAAAAATGTTAGCTCCTGGTACTACTAGATTATATGGAACTTGGATTCCAAGAGCTTTAAAATATGCACCAAAAGGTATTACTAAAGTAGTATCTTTTGGTCAACAATTAACTTGGAAGTATATTCATGACAGGTTTGAAGAATATTTCTTTTTTAATAAAGAGAGAAGACATCCAAGCTTTAATCAAATAAGAGTTGATGAAAAACCTGCATATGACTATTATAAGAATAAAGCTCTTCAATTTGTTAAAGACATGTCTTTAATGTTAGGAATGGAATATGACGGAGAGCATTTTGAAGAATTATGGGATTTAGGCTATCTTCCATTAAAGATTAAAGCCCTTCCTGAAGGAATTGAAACAAACCCAAATATTCCACACATGACATTTATCAACACAGTTGATGGTTATGCTTGGTTAACTCTTTTTATGGAAACTATTGTTTCGAATTTGGCTTGGAAACCTGCTTACGCAGCAACTGTTGCCAAATTATATCGCAGACAAGCTGAAGAATGGGTTGCTAAAACAGATCCTGCAAATATGTGGCTTGTGGATTACATGTGTCACGATTTTTCAGCAAGGGGTCTTTCTGGAGTAGATGATATGGTTGCAGTAGGTTTAGGCCATGCTACATCATTCAGAGGTTCTGATACATTAGTAGCCATCCCTGCTGCCAGATATTATTATTATGAACCAGAAAATGAAGTAATCATCAACAGTGTTAATGCGAGTGAACACTCCGTTTCAACTACTAAGATTTTCACTGTTGGAGAACAGCAAATGATCACCGATTGGTTGGAAATATTCCCAACAGGTATTCTTTCTATAGTATCTGACACATTCGACCTTTGGAAATTAATTACTGAATATTTACCAGCTAATAAAGAAGCTATTATGGCTCGTGATGGTAAATTAGTAATTAGACCTGATAGTGGAGACCCTGTAGATATTATTTGTGGTGATCCATGTGCTAAAGGTACTAAACAACCAGCTGTAACACCTGTACAAAAAGGAGTAATAGAACTTCTTTGGGACATTTTTGGTGGTACAATTAACGAACAAGGTTATAAAGTTCTTGACCCTCATATTGGAGCTATTTATGGTGATTCAATTACACCTGAAAGACAAGTTCAAATCTATGAAAGATTGGCTGCTAAAGGTTTTGCTGCCACCAATATTGTATTAGGTGTAGGATCATACACCTACGAATATACAACACGCGATTGGGCTTCTATGGCTGCAAAAGGTGCTTGGTTTGAAGTTAAAGATGACCCAGAAAAAGTAGAATGCGACCAATGTGATTGTAATGGTAAATGTGAGAGACTTCGTAAAACAAGTTACAACATCTACAAAGACCCAGTAACCGATGATGGTACTAAGAAATCTTTAAAAGGGTTGTGTGCTGTACATAAAAAAGCAGATGGTGAATATTATGTTGTTACTGAATGTTCACCTTACGATGAAACTTATGGTGTACTTCAACTAATTTATGAGGATAGTAAATTTTACAATCAAACGACTTTAACTGAAGTTAGAGAGAAATTGAAAAATTCATGAAACAAACTTTTATAAAAATTAAGCTTAAACATATCCCCGACGCCAAAGTTGGGGATATGTTAACAATGACAATACGTCCAGATGTTTCAACATTACTCCACAATGCTCATAAAATCACAGATATTCAAAAAAAATGGTATCATACGTGTCGAATGTATTAATCCTAATTGTAAAAAAAAAGAATGTACTTATTTAGAACTTTCAGAACGAGAAATTAAAAGTTTAAAAATTGACAATTCTATTCAAAAATCAGGAAGACTTGGAGGGATGACATTATGAAAACTCAAAAAAACTATGATACTGTAAATATAATAGCTTTATCAGTTATTTTTTTATTGTTCTTTTTGATTTCACTACTATGAAAGTACTTAATTTAACAAATAAAGACGCATCTGAAATAAAATATCAGATATATCCTTTTCCCGATGGTCAACAACAAGTTGTTATTAATTCAACTGTAATTGAATCTAGTGCAGGTGAAGAGTGGGGAACAGATATAAATATTCACAAAATTAAAATTAAATCTCGTCTTAATAATTTTAAAGATTTAGAATTAATTGTTTGTGCTACTAAATCATTAAGAAACTTAGGAGTTAAAGAAATTCATCTTTATACACCTTTTTTCCTTGGAAGTAGAAGTGACAGACAATTTGAAGATGGTTCTAATAACTATCTTAAAGATGTTATTTGTCCTATTATCAATAGTCTTAACTTTGAATCTGTAACAGTATTAGACCCCCATTCTGATGTATTAGAAGCTTGTTTGAATAATTTTAGAAAAGTTGATAATTTAGATTTAATTGATTTTTCATTACGAGAAATTATGAAATTAAATTGTAATTCTATTTATTATGAAAATAAATTAGAAGTTTTACAATTAATATCACCAGATGCAGGAGCAAGTAAGAAAATCTACAAATTAGCTGAACAAATTGGTTATAAAGGAGATATTATTACTTGTAGTAAATATAGAGACGTTGATGGTAAATTGACTAAAACTTACGTACCTTTCTCTACAGCTAAAACTCAAAATAAAGATTTTATCATTATTGATGATATTTGTGATGGAGGTGCTACTTTTATCAATATTGCAAAATCTATTAAAAATAGGTTTGAAGTGTATGATAAAACTAATTTTAATTCAAAAATATACCTCATAGTGACGCATGGAATTTTCAGTAAAGGTTTCAAAGAGCTTTCTCAATATTTCGATGGTATTTATTGTACTAATAGTTATAGTGATGTAATTCAAGGTGTAGTCAATGATGAAACGGAATGTCAATCTGGATTTGTCAAACAATTAAACATTTTTTAAAAAATGCAAGAAATTAAATTCGCAGACATATCTTTAGTAGAACTGAAAGGTGAAAGACCTACTCCACATTGTAAAAAGCATGGAGCAATGAATAAAGCTACTTCTTACGAAGACGGTAGTGGAATTTGGAGATGTTTTTCTTGTGTAACACAAAAAAATGATACTGCTTGTAGAGCAGGTTGTCAACATTAAATGTATTATAATGCAATTTTCAAAAACAATAATTTGTCAACCTGCAAAATTTGATGAAGCGTTTAAAGATTGGTTAGAAAAATCCACTGAAGAATACAGACAATCGTTAAACCCTAATGAAATTTTTTGTCATGTTAATTTTTTCAATATAATTGTAGATGACATTAAACATGATGGTGTTTATCATTACATTCTTTATCATAAAGATAACGGTGGTAATGCTAATATGCCAGACGACGATGATTGGTATGATTACTGGAATTAATAAAAAAGAAAAATGAAAGTATATTATGTAAATACAATATTTTTACCCTTTCGAGGTATTTGTTTAGCACCTTTTTGTATTTTGATTAGAAAAAAATACAAAGGTAATTTTGGTCTATTGAGACACGAAGTAATTCACTGGAAACAAGCTAAAAGAATGTATTACATATTGTTTTACATAAGATACTTAATTCAGTTATTGCTATTCGGTTATGATAATATGCCAATGGAATTAGAAGCTAGACAAGGTGAATCTGTTTACGGTATGTGGAATTACAAACAAAAAAACTTTAAAAACCTACATAAGAAATGAAAACTCATGGATTAAATCAAATGATTGTGATCAATCACAACCAAAACAAGCAAGCTGTTGCTTTGAAAACTGAAATTCGTGCACAACGTCCGAAGTATGAAAAAAGAGAATTGAAAGACAAATTTAGACATTTTTAAAATCATGGTATTACAAGAAGAAAAAACAATGTACTGGTATCGAGATGATATTGGAAGAAAACTCATCACTCCAAATGCAGCTATTGCTTTTAAGAGAGCTGCTGCATACGGAACTATGAAGGTGTATTCTTACAAATATATCGAAAAATACACAGAACAAAACTAAAAGGAAAACTCACAAAAAACTCAATTTATTATGGAAACAAAAAGAAAAAACTTTCCAAGATTTGGAAAAGAAAAGGTTTCGAAAGACGGTCAAATCAAGGGAGTGCTAGTAGCAAAATCTCCAAAAATTCAAAATGAAAACCGTACCACAAAAGGTCAAGAAGCCACAAATTTGTTATCAGAAAGTAAACCTAAATCTTTATTCGAAAAAGAATGCTTAAAACAGATTAAGGTTATGTATCCTAATGATAACAAAACTCAGATTCAGAAGTTAAAAAGGGTAGCTGAATGCCTGAGTCAATTCGCAGAGAAAGTAAAAGTAAATGTTACTGAATCTGCAGACGTCCCTAAAATCAAATTCAAACAACAACAAACAACAAAATGAAAAAACATTTCAACATTGCCCTTATTATTGGGGCGTTCCTCAACGAAAATGCTGTTAAGAACAAAGTAACTATTATCACAAGTTCGGATCCTATTGACAATCTGACTTCAAACGAAGCTCTTACCGCAGAAGCTAAAATGCGTATTGCTGCTTCAGGAAAAGCCGTAACATCTAAAAATGTTCGTGGTTTGTATGGTATCCATGAAAGTGTGGCATCAAAATTGATGAATGTAGATACTCTATCTACAGACGCCAGCAATCCCACCATGTTTCCAAATCCAATTAGTGGTATTGAGCTTTTCGGATTTGAAATTTCTAACTGTGTAGTAGAAACTACAGAGTTGAGACCAAATTCTAATCCAGAAAAGGTTAGAAAAATGAATCCTACAACTGGTGAATTACTTACCTATCAAGGTAAACAAATTTACCGTTATGTTGACGTGATTCCTGCAGAAATGTTCGAAAATCACGTTTTGTTGACAAGTGATCAAACAGTTGCTCGTCAACAAGGAGTTAGTCCTGCTCCTGCTGCAGCAGAACAGTAAATTTTATTTTCATAGAGAGGTGATTTGTTTATCACCTCTCTATTTCTTATCTTTGTAAAAAATAATTGGGGAGTAACTGGAATAGAACCACAATGAAAAGATTAAGAAACGTGTAGTGATTTGAACGTATTCACTTAAAATAAATGTTAATCCTTTAAATGGCAACGACAACGTTTCCACAATGACTTTCGAAGACGCATTGTCTTTCGTTAGTAACGAAGCTCTTGTAGCAGCGTAACATTCAGGCGTCAACTGCCTTGGAACATAAAGTTGAAGAAAAGCTGAGAGTTTCACGGCTGAGAGAGAAACTAAATAGTTTATTCATTCTATGATAAAAATGAATTGGTGGAAGTTGACTTCGGTCGACCCTTTACGGTGCAGATTTATCAGTACGACACACGTAGTAAATTTCTTTTTAATTTCTTGTAGGTGACATGGGTTCGATACCCATACTCTCCACTACAAAAGTGAGGATGTGTAATTATTGACATGGGTCAATTTCCTGAAAAGGTTTCTCGCAGGGCTGCCTGCATCTTCACTCAAAAATCCTAGTTAATGTGATTTGTTTCCATGTAGTATAAAATGTCGAAGGGTACTAGGCCTTTCGACATTTTTAATTTAAAAAATATGTATAAAATAACCAACGAACTCAAATTAGTACCTGTTAAAGAAAAAAAACATTATTATGTAGCAGGTTTCTTATTAGCACTTGTATCTATAATCACTCTAAGTTTCAAAGTAGTTAACGATTCACAAGTTTTCAAAAAAGACACTTTAGCTGTTTTCTTTACAGACACTGTAGATGCTAATGCTATGGATACTTTCATGAGTAAAAGTGAGTTAAATGAATCTAATTTATTAACTTATATCATTAAATTAGAATTTACTCATCCTTATGAAAGTTGTGCACAAATGTTATTTGAAACAAATAATTTAGAATCAAACGTTTGTAAAACCAAAAATAATTTAGGTGGATTTATGACCAGTCAAGGTTATAAAAAATTCAATCATTGGACACAATCTGTCAAATTTTCTAAAAAATGGCAAGAGTCGAGAAAACTTACTAAAGATAAAAATTTCTATAGTTGGTTGAATAGTGTACCTTATCACGGTACAGATAAACAATTATATAATAGTAAAGTTGCAGACATTACCTTTAAACTTAAAAGAAAATATATCAGTACCTTAGCTAAAAAATAATAATATGAATCATAAAATAATAAAAGGTCAAATTTACAAATGTATCAAAAGCCTAAAAGAACCAAATGTTAGTTTTACCAAAGGATCTTATTATGTATCAGTAGCCGATGATCATTTGATTAATGGCACTTTAAATAATACTGTAAACCTTTGTAATTATAGTAAATTTGATGAGCATTTTCGATTATTTGAAGAATCTAAAACCTCTATTGATAACGTTACTACCAATAACTTAAAAGCTACTTTAGAAATTATAGGAATATATCATATAAGCGATGAAAGCTTGGATAAAATCATTGATATAGTCGAATTACTTGAAATGAAAGGTAATCAGACAACTTTAAATGATATTTTCTTACTTAAAAAAAATTGGAAATAGTTATGACTGCAGAACAAGAAGCTCACAGTTTAATCAAATCTTTTATACCAATAGTAAAACCACCAATTTACTATAATGCTAAAAGATGTGCTATTCACGAAGTGAAAAGTATTATAAGATCTTTAGGTATGGTAAAATCTGCAGATGGTTTAAAAGATCATTATGAAAAAGTATTAGACGTAATTGAAAACCGATGAATCAAGAAATAAGAGAAAAAATCCAATCAGAAGCTTTATCCAAATTGTTGTCTTCCAATGGTACCGCTAAAGTACCCATGAGAACAGGTAAAACTCTGATTGGATTAAAATTAGCTCGCAAATTCAACAAAGTTTTAGTAGGTTATCCCAATGTACCTGTTTTAGAAGGTTGGTTGAAAGATTCTAAGAGTTTTGATATTGACATATCTCACATAACTTTCACTACATACAAGTCTTTAAAGAAATATGATTTAAAATCTTTCGATTTAGTTATTTTGGATGAGATAGACTGTGTTAGTTCTAATAATTGGTTACAAATTGTAAAACAAAAACCAATTAAACTTAATGGGTTGACAGGTACTCCTCCTGAAAGTGGTGATAAAGCATGGTTTTATAAAAACTACTGTCCTACTATTTTTGAAGTACCTTTAGAAGAAACTTCAGGAACTGTTCATAAAGATTATTCTATAACTGTCCACATGGTGCCTGTAAATAAACAAAAAAATGTTCGTTTATCTTCAGGTAAAATGTGGTCAGAATATGATAAAATAAACTATTATAACAACAACTATTTATCTACTCGTGTTTTCAGATTCATGTTAGCTCTTATTAGAGCTATTGGTACTTCTGAAAGCAAATTTAAATATTTGGATAAATTACTAAAAACTGAGTTAAAAGACCAACAAGTTTTAGTTTTTGCATATGATATAAAAAATGCAGAAATGCTTTGTGAAAACTCTTATCATAGTAAAAATCCAGATTCTGAAAAATCTTTAGAACTATTTAAATCAAATCAAATTAAACACCTATCCTCTGTTGGTCAAATTAAAGCTGGTGTGACATTACCCAATGTTCACGTTGCTGTAGTTCAACACTCTTACGCATCTGCTTCACAAGCTTCTCAGAAACTCGCTAGAGCAATGACTATGCTTTCAGACAATCCTGAATTAAAAGCAGAATTACATGTAATATGTTTAGATGGTACATCCGATGTACAATGGGTAGAAAAAGGTTTAAAATATTTTGAAAAAAGTAAAATTACCTATAAAACAGTAACATTATGATATATTTTACAGATCGCATAAGTGCTTCTTTAGACTTTAAACTAATGATTGGAATGGCTATTGAAGAAAAATTTCTTCTTATTCGCATCATTCCTTTCGTTTGTTTTTATATTTATCTTGGAGTATTAGATAAATATGTAACAGAAGTACCTTCATATTGGGATTCTTTAAAAGAAAAAAAAGAAGAAGTACCAAATTACAACAAAATTATGTCGTATCACAAAGATTCTTTATCTTCGTAGTATGTTAAAAGACATAAATTTTTTCATTTCATCAGACGACGAATATAAAAAAGATTATTTCATCAGACATTACAAAAATGCTTTAAACATTATTGTAAAACTACTCAAATCAGATGATATAATCACTACAAATCAAGAACTTCACGAATTTCATAAAAAAGAATTTGGGCCTATTTCCTTAAAAGAAAAAGACAAATATTCTGTTGAAGATTACTATGAATTTCTTAAAAAAGTCGATGAATATTGGAATAACAAATTAAAAATCAGTATACTATGAAATTTATTTTCGCATTATGCTTTTTCTTACAAGGTAGCTCATGGAAAGTTGCCAAAGTAGAAAAAGAAAGCAAACATTTTTATCACGTCGAAGTGTATAAAAAAGATTCTTTAAATGGTGTATCAGGTACTTTGTATCGTGCTTACACTACAGATATGATCAAATCCCCAGAAAAACTACAATGATAAAAGAAGTATTTAAACTAAAGAAAAATGCTTGGTACGCCAAGCTAATTAAAAAAGTTTGGAACCTAGGCCCTAGTGATTTTCCAAATATGTGTCCATTCTTTTGGCTAACCGTATTTACAGTACTAAGTTTACCATTTATTGCAATTGTATTTCTTGTAATAAAAATGGTACATGTGCTTGTTAACTTATTTGAAAGATATGCTTATTGGGTTCGAGAAAGAAAATATGAATCTAGCAGAAAATCTGATAAAAAGAAACAAATAAAATATGATCAAGTCGTTGAGCAATTAAAAAAATGGTATGCTGAAGGACAATATGATAAAATCATAAAAGTAAAAGGTTTCTTTGGTGGCTACGCATATGAATTTTCTTCAGAAGAAAGACGGAAACTATATGATTTCCGTTATCGTAAGATAGAAGAAAGAGAAGCTAGAACTGAAATGACTAAAACCCAAATGATGAAAATGTTGAATCCTTTTAAACGTTTGATTTCTTGGGTGATTTATTTATCAATATTTGCAGGAATTGTATTTTTAAATCTTATATTGTGGACAGCTACATTTTCTTTCCCAGATATTACAGTATTTATAGGTTATGCTTTAATGATAGTATCGGCGAGTATCTTATTGGTATTAGCAATTTGGGGTTTATCTAAAATTGCTGTTAAAATTGGAAGATTTATTACAAATATTGTTGAAAAAATCCATCTTGGATTTTTACTTAGATTTTTCAAAAAATTGTTCCATTATATTTGGCTACCTTTCAACTGGTTTATAAAAGGTTTGTCTTTACTAGGTTCAGTAATTTACACTCTATATAAAGGTAATTGTCCTGGTATAGATTGGGTAGATGATGAAAAATAATAGAGAGTAATCTCTGTTGGGCCTATAGCTCATTCGGTTAGAGCAACTGACTCATAATCAGTAGGTGCTTGGTTCGATTCCAAGTAGGCCCACCAATTAAAATTTATTATGATAATAATAAAGTAAAATAGAAAGTTCATTTAATATAAATCAATAATTATGAAATGGTTTAAAACAGAAAAAGAAAAAGAACAAGAATTACAAGCCGAACTTATTCATTTAAGAACTAAATACGCTGAAGAAATTGATTGTTATTGTAAAATAGGTGATTGGATTTTTATCCTAAAAGGATTTAAAATATTAACAGATAAAATTCTTGTTTTATTTAGAGACAAAGATACATTAGAGGGTTATAATGATTGTGTGACTCTCACGAGCTTCCAACTCAAATATGATAATATGAATTTTAAAAAGGCACGTTATGAATTTGTAAAATTTCATCAAAATTTGAAGAAAATAGGTTTAAAACTTGAAAAAACATGAGTACTATACCAACAGCAGAAGAAATATTCAAAGATTATGCAGATTTATGTGTATTTGAAGAAGGTCCAAATGAATACATGGTTGATAAAAGTTCTTTTATTGAGGCATTAAAAGAATTTGCTAAAATGCATGTAGAAGCTGCATTAAAAGAAGCTCTTGAAAGTATACCTTGTTTAGGATCTAGTTCAGATATTGCTACTTATGAAGAAGTAGAAGATGCTGTTTTAAACTGTTACCCTGTAACCAACATTAAGTAGTATGACACCCGAAGAAATAAAAAATGACATGATAGTAAAAATAGTAAAACAAATAGAAGTCCGTGATTGGGACAGGTTAGTAAGTGAAACTTACAATAAAATCTATTCTTTCCAACAACAAGACGGTTGTAAAAATCGTGGAATTGAAACCATTAGTACAGACGAAGAATGGAAAGAAGATTTCGAAAACACTGAAATACCTTTTGAAGTCAATGGAAAAACGATGGGAGTAAGTTTTGAAACTTGGTTAAAAACTTCTCCTGAAGAAACAGCTAAACATTTTGATCGTGAATGGGGTAATGCTATGTTTTGGGATAGGAATTTTTACCCTCACGTAAGTATGATTGCCATTGATTTATGTAAAAAAGGGTTATTGGCACCTGGTGAATATCAAATTAATATTGATTGGTGATTATGGAACCCAAATACGTAACATCTGAACAAGCCAAGTGGCTCAAAGAAAATTAAAGACAACAACTTGATATGAAAACATTCAAACTAATATGGTACTACACATTAGGTGTATTATGGCTACCATTCGAATTGATGTACATCATATACAGTCTTGATAAAGATGGTAAATTTACTGTATCAAAAGTTTGCATTTACTTAACAAATAAAATAAGCGAAGAAGATTGATATGATAAAAAGATTCAAAACACAAAATACCAAAG
>JACCDR010723518.1_pt1 | contig 18117 bp, 15 predicted proteins | sample 7446431 | NCBI WGS metagenome assembly JACCDR01 (sample SAMN15323443, study PRJNA562643) | freshwater metagenome | isolation source: river surface water | place: USA:Blue River Watershed | collected 2017-08-17
CGCGGTGGCGCAGCTGGCCCTCTACGTGGCACATGCCGTCGCGCATCTCGGCCACTTGCCACGTCACGGAAAGGCCAAGCTCAGTGACAAGCGGGCGAATTTCGCGCCAGATGCGATCCATGCGCGCGTACTGCTTGTTGTGCGCCATGTCGGCCTTTTCGACGATTGGCGCGCGGCGCTGGAATTCGGCAACGGCCAAGTTGAAAGCTTTCTTTGCTTCATCGGCTTCCCACTCACGGCGAACCGCTAGAAGCTCGCGCAAATAAGCTGGGTCTGCGCCGTTTTGCATGGCCGCCTGCATGAGCGCAGGAAGCGTTCCTGCGGCGGGTTGTGCGGTGATCTGTGTTGCTGTGCTCATAGGTAAATTGGTGCCCCGTACGTGGGGCTTACGGGCAAAGGAACAATTTTTTGTCGCGGCAAGTTGCCATTAAGTCCGCGTATCACGCCCTGCTTACTACGAGTTCAGCCCGTAGCTATTCGAGCCTTGGTCATTCAGCGGAGCGGAAATTAGTTGTTGGCTTATCAAGAAGCCAGGAAGCGGTATCCTCACATCGACCGTTTCGTCGCAATAAACTGTGCCATAACCGGCATCGATGTTTTCCGGGCTAGGCTTTGGCATCTTAACGGAAATCCAAAATTCATTAGTTTTGCGGCTGTACCATAGGCGATCCAAAACAGAACCTACAAAAATATCCATTGCACATATAGTCGACTTGCGGGCCGCGACCGATTCGCAAAACTTCGGCAATGCCTGCTTAACGGCCTCAAGAATCTTAGGCATTAAATGGAAATACGTTTCGGCGGTCATGGCGATTTATTCGTTATCCTGATGCCACTGTTCAAGGCATGGGTGGCAGATGCAGGCGTTATACTTTGGGTGATTCTCGACCTTCGTGTCGTCGGTAAAAACGCGCTCGCACTGGCGGCAGGTGTAGGTGTCGCACTCGTCGGCAATTGGGCTGTAAGTGAATTCAATGTCGCGGAGAGAGCCGCGTGATAAAAGGCTCATTTGCGTAGTGCGCGCTCCAGTTCGCGGTCAAGCAGCGCCATTTCTATTTCCCATTCAAAAAGCCTCATAAAAATGCGCGCGCGAACGTAGTCTTTTTCAAGGATGCACACGTTAGCCGAGTGCAGGAGTCTTTCAGCGGTTGGGCTCATTTGGTTTTTGATTTCTTTAGACCTAACGCGATGTCGAAAAGGTGAGCGCCTGTTTTTGGCAGGCTCCATTCCTTTTGCGCCGCGAGTTCTTGGATTTTAGGAAATGCCGCCTTGCTCGGCTGCACTTTGATTCGGGTGTCTGTTCGTTTGTTCATCGGTTGGGCTAAGTTGGCCGCAGTGGCCACGGCATGCAAGCTTTATTTTCAAAATTCCTGAAATTTATTTTTGCGGCCTATCCCTCGGCCCGTATTTCGCCCGAGATAACGTCAACGATGCGCCAGCGTCGCCCGTTGGCGTCGGCTGCGGTGATAAGGTCGGCGAAGATGTCTTCCGATTTCGCACCACGGCGAAACCACCAGCGCGAGCCGATTCCGGTCTCGATGAATGCGAATTTATGCCCGCGCGCTGCGTGGTGCACGGCAATCATTCCCTTGCCAGCGATTCCGACGAGCGCCTTGTGAGTCTTTGGCTTAGTCTCGTTACCGTGGAGCGGCACGTAGGGTGGCAAGTCTGCCGAGCGCAGCGCGGGAATATAGTCGGTTGGGCGGTTCATGCGGACTCCTTGGTTTGAGGTAGTTTGAGGTATACCTCGATTGTGCGGATCGCTTCGTCAGCGGAGCGGCATACGGCCACGCAATAGCCGTGCTTCGCGAGTAGCACGCCCATCTCGTCCTGTGAGTCGGTTAGCCTGCCCGCCAGTGTCTTCATTTCGATCCAGATCCCGGCGTAGTTTCCTCGCCTTACGGCAAGGAGCATGTCAGGTGTTCCGGCACGCATGCCCTCGGCTTTGAGGCGTGCGCCGTTTTGAGCCGTGCGTGCGCCTTGGAGCGGGAATGCCATGAGTAGCCGCTCGTCAGATACGCCAAGGCCCTTGTGCGCGTAAGCGAACCAGCGGATGACTGCCTGCTGTGATTTTGACTCTGTGTGCTTCATTGCATGGCCTCCCTGATTGTCTCCGGCGTGATCGGCATTTTACCGCCGCGCTTCATGTACTCGCACCTTATTTCTGCGATTGAGCCAGTGTTCATGCCGAAAAGCATAAACTCGTCTTCCGGCGGAAGCATCGCCAGCATTTGCCGGACGTCCCTGTTTGTTAGGCCAGCCGATTTATTGACCAGCTCCGGCACGTCTTCGACCCGGTGCTTTGTCGGCGGCACTTGCGGAGGCGGGATTTCCGGGAATAGCCAGTGCATCAGTCGTTGGAATCGCGCGCTCATGCTGCGTCCTCCTGAACTGCCTTACACGCGCCACAGGACTCCATGAAGTCCACAAGGGCCAGGATTTTGATCGCGCTCGATAGCGCCTCGACTCCGGCCTGTGAAAGCTCGCGCTTACACGGCCCGCTGCGCTTGAATAATTTGGCCCCTACGGCCCGCTCAAGCTTTGCAACGGACGCCCATGCGCCCGCTAGTTTCGGATTTTTGCGGTTGCACCCAGACAGAACCACGGCGTGAAACGCGCGCAGTTGTTTTATCGTTATTCGTGATGTATTCATTTTTTTGGGCTGAAAGTGAAGACTGGACGGTCGAACTCAAAAGCGGCCTCGATTCCCTGCGGGCCGTTTCGGCATTTGCATTGGTAGAGCATCACGTCGATTTTTGATGCGTCTGAAGGCGTGCCATTCTTATTTGGCGGCGAGTACAAAAACCAAACGCGGTCGGCGTCCTGCTCGATTGAGCCGGACTCTCGCAGGTCGGACTTACGCGGCCTGCGCTCTTCCTTCTCGCTCTCGCGGTTGAGCTGCGCCAAAAGGAAAACGGGGACTTTGAGCGTCATTGCCATGCGCTTGAAACGCCTGCTCATGGCGGCGACTTGCTGCTCGCGGATTTCTTTTCTCCCCTCAGACGGTGGCTCGATAAGCGTCAAATAATCGACAAACACCGCGCCAAGACCGCGCGGAGACTGAGCCAACAAGCGCGCGCTCGCCTCAATCTTCACAAGCGTTTCCGCGTCGTCTGCGCTATGAAAATGCAGCGTATTCATTTTGCCCGCTTCCTCGATGTGCTTCGCCCACTTCTCGGCATCCCAAAGCACGTCACGCCCGCCGCGCTGCTTGCCGATGCGCCCGATATACTCCTCCCCATCCATTTCCAGAGAAAAGCAAGCAACGTGTTTACCGGACATCGCGCAAAAATCGGCGAGCTGCACGGCCAACGCTGTTTTCCCGGTTCCGGGGCGTCCGGCTATTACGATCACCTCGCCAGCCTTTGGCGGGGTTGCGAAGTTATCCCACCCCTTGAACGGCGTAGGGCAGAACTGCGCAGGGTCAGGGTTGCGGATGTTTTTAGCCGCCGCCGTCGCAATCTCCTTCCACGTCCGCTTTGTTCGCGTCGAGAAAAGACTCGTTGCCGTGTTGATGTGGCCCTCAACACGGCCCCAAAGCTCGTCAAAGCTCTGCGCGTTTGCCGTCGCTTCGGTGAGTGCCGCAGAAAGCGACGCCACAAGCCGACGTTGCCGCCAGAGCCCGAGAACGTCCGCACAAAATCTGTGCAGGTTCAGCGAAGTGACCTCCAGCGCCTGAATCCGCGCAATCTCCAGCAGCTTCATGCCGTCAGTGTCTCCAGACAGTCCGGTCATATACCGCCAAACGACGGCGAGGTCCGTGGAACGGTGCTCTGCCGCTGCGATAACCAACGCGCGCCAAATAGCCGCGTTTTGCGGGTAGAAAAAGGCCTCGTGGGTGATTCCCTCCGCAGCGCACAGGTTAACCTCTTCAGGGCCAAAGAAAGCACAGCAGACGAGGCGTTCCTCAATTTCGCGATTTTGGCTCATGCGGAAATCCTTGTGACGGGCTCTTCGGATCGTTGAGTGCCACGCATTGCGCCTTCGGGCTCTCTCAGTCCTTGCCAGCCCATAGCGACAGTGTGGTTGATGCAGTTAATCGCACGCTCCTCGCCTATAGCCGCCAGCATTTTGAGCGATTGCAGGGCCGATGTTGGCTTCAGCTCTTTGCGGATTTCTTTTCTGTGACGGCAAAAGGTCTCCCAAGCCGTGCGAAACTCCCCTGAACCGAACGGAAGCTGAAGCAATTCACAGGCAGACGAGGGCTCTGCCCTCTTTGTATTTATTATTGGAGTAGGAGACGGAGAGCCATCATCCGGCCATTGCTTAGGCAATGCTTGTGCCATAGCCGAAGGTATGGCCGGATGATGGCCACGGCCATTTTTCCACCTAGCAGAGGCACCTTTTGCGCCTTTTTCTGCCTGTAGTTTGCGAAAGGCAGCTTGTTCCTCCCGGACCTTCTCAAGCCGATCATTCCTTAAAAAGCCGTCATCGCATAGCCGGAACTTAGCCAACACATAGCCGAGCGATGGCCCAGGTATAGCCCCGGCCATCATAGACAGGCGGTCTGGTTCTTTCGGCAGGCCTCCTTTTGTCCATTGGTGGCAAAGTAATCGAATATACGCGCCAACCTCCTCGTTGGTCATGTCAGCCACGCCCGCAAGGAAGTCATCCGCGTAGAACTGAAAAGCAGGAGGCTTCATTTTACTTTGCGCCTTTTAGCAGATTCCTGAAGAGCAGTAATCAAAAGCCGCAGATATGACTCATGAATCACCAGCTCCGAAGGGTTCATGCACGGGATTTCTTGGTGAATCACCACCGCGTTCGCGGCTTCGTCGTCAATGAGGCGAAATCCTTGTATCGTAGGGAAGTCTGTGTCCATAAAAACAAAACCCTTCGGCCCAATCGCGTAGAAAATGTATGCCCGAGAACGCAGGCCGCGACTGAACCGAAGGGAAATTAAAATGAACCGTTCTCGAAATATGCGCTTTTACTCACGGCGTTTTCTATTCGCCGATGGGTCAACCCCATGCCGCCACCATCGGGAAATCTCCCGTTCGTGCAAGCGGAAAATCACGCAATTCGCATATTCCCCATCAATCTCAATGCTTTACGCGCTGTTTTTCCCCACCCCAACCCAAAAAAACCTCCATTCATCCTTCGGTTGCTAATTTTAAATTAAGCACTTTTGCGAATTACTGGCGTTCTGGCTCAGGATTGCTTTACTAGTCCAAGATTTTGAAGGGCCGTAATGACATCATCCACAGTTGCGCCTGAACCAGTGGCCAAAGTTGGCCTACTGATCGGAGAAACGCCATAAAAGCCTATCTGGCTAGTTGATGTTCCATGCTGCAAACTTCCGCCAATTGGCTGCAAAATCAAAGGCTTAACATTATTCGAGCCGTCATCCTGAAGCGCCTGAATCCAGGCGTTTGTGTAGGCGTTTGCGCCAATCAAAGCACTGATTTTTCCGCCATTGTTTGCGCGAATAATCGCCCCATCAACTGGAGTTGATGTGTCGGGACCGTTAAAATTACCGGGTAAATTGCTGCGCTGGTGTGTCCACGAAGCACCAATCACGCCAGAAACGTAAGAGCCGCTGCCTGATCGAAGCAAATAAGCCCCCGTGCCCATCGTTCTAAACATGCAGCCCACAACTAAGTTGTTAGAAGCTGTTCCAGACTCTGCAACGCCGTATCTGGATTTGTGTGATTGAGGATTGTGAAATACGACATTTGCAACGATGTTATTAGACGACGCTCCCTCAAAAGAAATGCCGTCGTAAGTGTTCGTAACCTCAAACGATGAACTTGAAACGGTGCCGCCGATAATTGAATTGCCCACGCACGGAATTCCGCTGTCATCCATGAACCTATACGCGGATCGCTGCGCATTGTCGTTAGTGCAGTCAATAAACTCCATTTGCTCAGCGCCGCGAATCTGGACCTGCTCAATGCCAGTGCCACCGCCAAAATAGCAGCTAACAAACTTGTTTGTAGCACAAATTTGGATTACGACCCCAGGATGCCCAGAGCTTCCGCCGTTAGCCACGAAATAAACGTCTTTGAAGATTGAGTCGGAACACTTTATGTAAAGGCCTATGGCGCGGCGGTTGTAAACAATTCTTACGCTCTCAAACTGAACCCACATTGACCCCTCGATAACGCACGCGGCATTAAACGATGAGTCGCCAAACCAGTTCTGAATGGTGACATCACGTACGATTAGTGATGGGTTGTGAACTTCCTCAACGACTGAAGTTGATCCGGTGTTCCACTTGATAGACGCGCCAGCCGTATTGTTAGCATCATTACCAAGTAGTCTGATTCCGTAAATTCCGCAAAGAACAGGCTGTAAGCTGGCGTTGGTTATGCAGTTTACATTAGACGAATTTGCTAGCTTAATGGTTGTTGCGATAGCCCCACGACCAGTCAGCGACGTGTAATTAGGAATAGACAGGGTTGTTACAATGGCGGTGCCCTCTGGGCATAGTACTTCTCCGCCGCCTCGATCACCGACGAAATCAAGTGCGGCCTGAATAGCCGCAGTGTCATTGGTTGTGCCATCGAATTTCGCACCAAACCAAAGGGCGTTCACGATCACGGTATCAATCCGCTTTAGGCGCGTCCCGTCGTTGGCAACAATGACAGTCCCGCCGTTGTCCGCAGTTGTCGTGTCAGACTTGTCTACGCGAAACAAGCCGCCGCCGCCATCTCCTGCGGTAGCGTATTGGCTTACAGATACCTGTGTTCCGGTGGCTATAACCGAGTAATTTATAGCTCTTAAAGAAGTTATTGTAGATGTTACGTATGGAGAAGAGTAAGGGAGAACGGCAATATCGGCAGGGTACTGCGTTGGAAATCCATCCGTGTCCCAGCCATCAACAGTCCCGGCCCTATCGGCAACGGCCAGTTCCGGCATTTCCGAATTTACGACAGATACGCGCCGAGTGCGTTTGATTTTCTCGTTAAGCTGTTGCGCGGCCTGCATGGCCTTGTCGGCGGCGGCAGTAACGGTGGGAGTCGGGAAGCTGCCGGTGTACGTGAAGGAGCGCGTCTGGTTGAGGTCTAGGTCGCGGTAAATCGTTACTTTTGTACCGCTAGCCGGTGCCGTCGTGAAGCGCACGTTGCCGCCGCCTGCCAGCCCTTCGCCGGTGACAACGTAATCGACGTTCACTACCTTTGTCGCATCGACGCCAGAAGTGGTCACCATAACGCCTAAGTCGGCATCAGCCTGAAACGGAAATGGGACGGTAAAATCAACCGTGGTGCCGTCGCCAGTGTATTGTACGCGTGCGGTAGTGGAGGAGAATGACATGGGCTTATTGAGGATGCACGCCCCTGAATCTCTCGGGGCGAAGGTGGGTTGTTATTTGGATCGGGTCGAGATTATTTAGGGCTTGTCGGCATTCTGGATGCCAAGACCGAGGAACATCATGAGAACGTCGGCGGTGCCTTCTTCCACGTCTTGGTTCTTAAGAGCGTCCACCATATCTGCATACGTGATAGGATAAATGAGGTCCAAAAGCTCCTTCATGACGGTGCTTTCACGGCCCATAATATCCTCGGGCGATTCCCCGCGAACCATTGGCGACAAATCCCAAAAAGTGCCAAGCACCGGATTGGCCTTGGTGCGGAAAAAGAACACTGCATCGCGCGAAGTAAATGCGCGCTCGCCACCCTCTCGATTCACGGTCGTCTGCGTTATGGTACGTGAAGTAAAGACAATCGCCTGCGAAAGACCCGCAAGAGGATCAATGCGCTTGTCGCCAAATCGGATTTTGCCGAAGTCTGACGAGCGAGGGTCTAGGGTCACTTCTGGTTCGTCGCCTTCATCGTCATCGCGGAACAGTGCATACGATCCAGCAATCAGCCCATAGTACACGCCAAGGCCGACCAGAGTGCGCGCATATTCCTTTGCAAGCGCCTTGCGCGCGGCTGGGTCTGCGCGCCAAACGGAAGCTCCCGCAAAATACTGAAAGCGCGAAGCAAGATACCTGGCAGAGAAGAAAGTACGCCCCAAAAAGACCGCGTTATTGTCGAGTATCCGACCAGTACCACGTCCGGTGGCATGATTGACGTAAGCGGCAATGTCTTTGTCTGTTTTTGCAGTTGGTACGGGAATGCTCTCGCGAATCGCTTTCCATGAATCGAGGCGGAGCCGGTTGAGGTAAGTGGTAGCAGCCTGATTAAATTCAGCGACAAGCGGTATTTTGTTAACTCCCGGAATATCCTTAAGCACCGGAATGTTTTTTATTGAAAGCGTTTCGGCCCACCGCCCCATCATCATTTCCTCCTGCTTTTTAAGGACTGCTCCCTGTTTAGGAAGGAACAAGCCAGCGGCGCGTGCGGTGTTCGCTAGTGGGTCGTCGAGCGTCTTAAGATTTATCGCGTGCGCCGTTTCCCGGTCGGCAAGCAACGCCTTAAACGTATCAGGCAATGCAGCTATCGCATTTTTGGGGCGTGAAGCAGCCGCAAGCAAACCTTGGCGAAGGATAAATGAAAGCTCGCCAGTAGTCATGAGGTTGCGTCCTGAATCGTAGACAGCCATTGCTTGAACGCCTAGCTTTGCGGCTGGGCTTAAACGCTCGTACTTGTCGCGCTCTAGCGCCTGCTCGTATTCAAGTTTCGCAAGCTCAAGTCGTGACTCCAAAAGGCGCGCGCGGTCGTCCAATTCAAGCGGCGACGGCTTCGGGCGTTCGCTGAAATCGTTCTCCTCTAAGCGGCGTTCAAGCTCCGCAATCGCGTTTTCGGCGCGCGTCTTAAACGACTTAAGACGCTTCTCTTCAGGCGTGGCAGGATCGGCAGGCGTTTGCAGTTCGGCGCGCAGGTTTTCGCGCTGCGTTTTCAACAGTTCAAGCAGGCGGCGCTTTCCCTCGTTGACATCAGCTTTTTCGCCTTCTTTGCGGGTTGCTGTAAATGGCGCGCGCTCCGCAATCTGCTTTTCGATTCGCTCGATTTCCCTGTCTAGGCGTGCGGATTCTTTCTGAGCTGGCGTCATTGCCTCGCGCACCGCCTTTTCAGGCTGTTGCGTAGGCTGGATCAATTCGCGGATGTTGTCGCGGCGTTCAGTAAGCTCAGCAATCTTTGCGCGCTTGGCCTCAATTTCTGGACTTGTGGCTACTTTCCGCGTCTTCGTAAAAACTTCTTCGTCGCGAATCTGACGCTCAAGCTCGGCAATGCGGGCATCAGCGCGGGCCTCGATGTCTTGAAGCTTTTTAATCTCTTTCGCGCGGTCGTAAATTTCGGCGAGAAATGGCGTCAAGCGGTCGCCAAACTCTTTGACCATTGCCGCCGACCACTTGGAGAAGTCGCGCACACCTTTTGCGACGTACTCAGCGCCAACAATCGCCAAGTCCGCGATCACAGTAGGGTCAACGCCCGAATTGACGTTCATTAGGCGCTCTTTCAAGCGCGCACGCGCCTCCGTTGCCTGCTTAGAAAGAAACGCCATCGCTTTGCCTTGCTGCCGCGGCTCACGGGGCTCGCGAGGTTTTGGCGGCTTGTCTTTTCGCTCGCGCGCAGGTTTTGCCGCCTGCTCTTCGGTAAGGCGCTCCTTGTAATCGGCCAGCTCCTTTTCGAGCGCGGCGATTTTCTGCTGGAATTTCTCGGTTTCTGCCAGCTGCTTTTTCGTTAGCTCGCGGCCTTCATTTGCAACACGGCGTTGCGTTACCATGCGCGCGAGTGAGTAATTCTCGTTTGCCAGCATTCGGCGCGCGGCAAGACCGCGGCCCGTTTCGGTGCCTGCTGTGCGCTCTACGGTGTAGAGCTGAAGGAGCTTGTCGGATACCTCTTTAAGCGCCTCGTTTGTGCGTGCAATGTCGCCTTCGTCGCCTGATTGCTGCGCTGCTTGCTGCTCAGCCGCTAGCTTGTCGAATTCGTTCTGAAGCTCAATTTGCCTGTGCAACAGTATGGCGTTTTCGAGGTCTGTTGTCGCGCGTGGCCGCTGTTCGAGAACCTTTACGAGCTGATCCCCAGCGTTCGCGTTTTGATCTATGATGCGCGTGGCCTGATCCCATACCTCTCCAAATTCGCGTTTGCCTGCCGCCATAGCTTTAGGAAGCCCGCGTTTCACGCGCTCCGCATCGGTAACGGCATTTTTGGTGGCAGTCGGTGAGCCATCCATAGACATTTCTGCCTTCACGTCCTGCACGATCTGCGCTGCACCTTCCGCCGTGGGCGCGGATCCGAGCGGCGCACCCGTGTTTTTGTCGGTTACGACGTACCCGACATCGGGGACTTTAGTGACGACGGGCTTAACCTCAATTGCTGGCTGTACCGCTTCCGATGTCGGAATTCCGATATCGGTCTCTTGCGCGGGCTGCACCTGTTCAGCGGAAACCTGCTCAACGTCCGAAGCGTCGCGCACTCCTGCTTGCCACTGCATCGGTGTAGGCAATGGCGTTAAAATCGTCTCTCCTTCGCGTGGCATACCGTGCGACCAACTGCCGTCAAGATAACGGCCAATCGAAGGGCGGAAGTCTTGGTCGCCAAGTTCCCAATACCCGCCCATCACTGCCGGGTAAACTGTCCCGTCTGCTTTTTGGATTTCTACCGGGATTTGATTGGGCGGAATTGAGTTAAATTCCGTGGGGTACTTTTCGAGAAGCGCCTTTTGGGCATCACTGAACTGATACCCCATCTCCTCGCGCTGAGCGATTGCCCGGCCGTTCAATTCCTTAACGAACTCCTGTTGCTCCGGTCCTACTTTGCGCTCTTCCCATCCTTGGCGCATGATCGCACCCGCCTGTTCCGGCGTGGGCGCTTCAATAATCTCGGTTGCGACCTCTTCCGAGAATCCAACTGCGCGCAGGGCCTCCCTGTTCTTGAGATACTCACGCCCATATGCGCGATCTTTGAACGTAGCCGTGCCGGTGCCGATAAGAACAAGCGGCAGAACAGCCGCCAGCGTCTCAGGGGCGGACGCTTTCAGGAAAGAAAGCTGCTCAGTCCAGTTCACTTCTGGCACGCTCTCAGACAGCGCGGACGCCACGCTTTGCACCGCAGGCTCGGTCAAATCCTGCAAGACCTCTTGCCCAAATTGCTCAACGGTTTGCGCTCCGGCAACGAACGCCGCACGCCCCGCGAGACGCCCGGCAGACGCCACAGGGGCCGTAAGGAATCGCTCTAGGCCCGGCAGCTTACCCCTGAACGCCATCTTTGCCGAAACAAAATCTAGCGCCACGTACGGCACGGCTGCGATGTTTGACAACATATCAGCATCACCGGCGCTTAGGCCCTGATCTTCGTAGCGCCCGCGGATGTCTTGCTTGGTTGCGGCAAGGTTAAGCGCGATACCGGGCCCTGATAAGGAAGCCATCATGCGCGGCATGGATTCAGCCGCGTCAAGTATGCCCTGCGAAAGCCAGCCGCCCGCGCGCAACGGGTCAACTTCACCGATGATGCGCTGAGTGATGCCGCGCTCGATGCGCTGGCGATCTGCGATAACAGACTCAACAGGCCCAAGTTTGCCTGTAAATTTTAAGTCTTTCGCAATCGGCCCTTGGGACTTTGTAAGAAAATCCACCCCGCCTTTTGGGCGTTCCATTTGTTCGATTGCTGGCCTTCCCTCTTCAACATTGTCAATTGCGTCAATTACGCCGCCTGTCGTGCGCTCCGTAACGTCGAGAAGCGATTGAGTAAATGCGCCTACTCCACGGGAAAACTTGCTGCCTAGTTTGGAGGCGAATCCCTCCTCTTTCTGTGCATCGGTTTGGGCAGATGCCGCACCTGAGGCAAAATCCATGACAATCTCGCGGTCTTGCTCCGAAAGTCCCGCAAGCATCGTGATAATATCCTCGCGCTCAGCAATTGTAGCGGCATCGCCTTCGTAAGCGCGCTTTCCTTTGAATGACTGCATGTGCGCGGACAGGCGCTCAATCGGAGCAGACAAGCGAATGGCGTTTGTACGGAAAAATGCCCACTGGTTCTGTGCAACTTGGCGGTAATACTCGTCGCGACCTTTTACGTATCCCGCGTTTTCTAGGTTAGCTTCGCGAAACGCTTCATACGTCTTCGTGAAAGGAGCACCCGTGCGCGCTGCATCAAATAGCGTTCCCGCCAACTGCCCCAGCATCTGACCTTGCGCCTTCTCGGTCGTGATGTGCGCGCCTACCTTGGCGTAAAATGCATTGTCGTCTAGCGGCTCAGCGATGCCGAGTACGTCTTTCGCATAGTTGTGGCGGTAAACGGGCAACTTTGCCGCTACTTCTCCAGCATCAACCCCATACTGGCCAGCCATGAATGCGACGTTGGCCGCGCGAATCTTTGCCGCCTTGGCGTCTGTGCTATTGGCCAAAGACGCATTCAGCGCGCCTGAATCGGCAGGCCCTAGCCATTTGTCGATTCCGTCAACTCCGCCGAAAAGCCCCTCCATCGAAGCAAGAGGAGGCTTTTCCGCCTTTGCGGGAATACCTGCAAAAATCTCGTCCGCATCGGCATCGCTGGGCGGCTCTGCGCCCTCAACCGTGACCATTCGACCGTCAGGGGCAGTAAGCTGAAATTGTGGCATGTTACTCGCCTACTTTAATGACCTTGTATTTGCCAGCTTTTGCGGGCTGTTGCCCTCGCGCATTTGTCTGTGACTTGCCTGCGATTGCGTTCAAAATTGGCAGGGACGCCGCAGTGGTTGTCAGAGTCGTAAGCTTGCCGTCTACAAACTCGCGTTGCTGCGTCGGCGTTGCTGTAGGGTTGTCAGCCATAAACTGCTGAAGTGAGCCCATGATTTCCACATGTGTCGCGTGCGCCTTTTGGTACGCCGCAGGATCGCGCACCTTGCCTGCGCGCTTGGCGTCATTGGCTGGGAATTTACCGATGTCCCCAAAAATACCGTCATCGAGCATCGCGTTGACGTAGTTGCGCACGGAAACGTCGCCCACGGTTTTATCGCTAGAAAGCGAAACCTGAGCATTCAGGCGCTTCTCCAGCTCCTGCTTCATGTCAGCCGGAAACCATGCGCGCTCCTGCACAAGCTGTGCGAACTGGGTTTTTTCTGGGTCTTTGCGCGGATCGTATTCCGATACAGCGCGTAGGGCTGCCGAAAACTTCGGCATCACTTCTGGATCATCGCCACTGCGCTTCTGTTCGCTCATGACATTTTTTGCCTGATGCGGAGTCATGAGCCCTTGTGCCACAAGCCCCTCAAGCTCTTGCGGCTCGATCAGTTCGCCGTTACTGCGCCGTTCGTAGATGCCGCGTGAAGTCTCCGCACGCAAATCGGACGTGCGCCGCTTGGCCTCAACCAGCAAAGAAAGTCGCTGATTTTCGGATACGTTCTTAAAGTTGCGCCATTTGCCGCCATCTGTTTTTTCCTCAAGCGCAGACGTCGCCGCAATCGGGTTTTCGTTAATCGCTTTGTTGGCGTTCTCCACGTCGAACTGAACGCGGCCTTCTTCCATAAGCTTGATCTGAATGGCCGGGTCGAAGAACCCTGCGGCGGCACCTTCGTTGATCTTCGCTTCGTAGCTTTCAAAGTCGCCGTTCTTCAGGTCTAGTGTCGCGCTAGCGGTGATCTCGGCCTGCCCGTTGCGGATGCGCTGCTTCGTGGCCTGTGCCGAGATTTGCGCCGTCGAGTCTAGCTGAAAATCCAGCATCTGAGCTTCTACGCGGGCGCGTGACTCCTTAGATAGTCCGTCAAGCGCAACCTCTTTGCGCACTTTGGCGTACATGTCATTCCAGCCCTTTGCCCATGTTTCCGGCGTTGCCGTCTCGGTCAGCATCTTCTCCTGATACGTCGTCCATGCGGTCTTCACCTTCCGGTCCGCTTCGTTCTTTTTGGCGACGTAAGACGCGTACTCCATCTTCTGCGCGTATTCGCCGAGCGCCGCACCCGCCTGCGAAATGCCGCGCCCCAGCTGCTGCATGCCAGCAAACTCGGCGTCTTGCATGTTGGGATTCGCGAGCACGCCAGCCGGGCCGGTGTCGCGCGCAATGAAAACTCCTGCTTGTGGGATTTTTGGCACAGTATTAAAGATGGGTTACGTTGCGCCACGTTAGCCGCCGCCGTACATGCCAGCCACTCTGCTAGTCGTGCCCAAGATCGTTCCCGCGCTCGCGTAGTTTGCACCGCGCCGCACGGACTTGCTTTGGAATCGGTCAAACACGGCCTGCTGACGAAGCTCACCGGCCTGAATGTTGCCAGTGCGCTCGGTCTCAAGCGCCGAAAGCTCTAGTTGCTGCGCGTTGTCGGCCAAGACCTCAAGCGGCGATCCCGTAGATTGCACCACGCCAGTCGTTCCGCCTTTGGCCCGCGTAGCACCGATGAACCTGCGATTGGCCTCGCGCTGCTGATTGGCGCGAATCTTGGCATCACGCTGCGCCTCCGACGCCTGCTGCTCTCGCAGTCTGGCGTTGTAGTTGAGCATCGCGCTTTGCGACTTCGCCTGTTGCTGTTGGCCTATGACCGTCACGGCGGCACCTGCTACCGCTGCCGCCGCTCCGATTGCGAGCATCGTTGCCGTAAATCCAGCCATTAGTTAGCGACCTCCACGTGTTCAGGTTTGTGAACGACAGTCATCATGTGAATCACCGACTCATCCGTGCGCTCGAATCCTTCTTTTTCAAAGAGTCGGGCAAGTGCAAGCTGGCGGCATGTAAACAACATCGCAGCAGAACCGGGGACTTCCTCGCGAACGGCATTAACAGCAACCTTCGCGGCACCTATAGCGGCTTTTAATGCCATCATGGAAACCGTTGGTCTGTTCTTCGGATTTGTCACCACCCACTCAAACCAAGTTACCGGCGAAGATGAATCCATATACACCCAACCAGCGCATAGCCTTGTGCCATCATCGCCAAGTACCATAACGCCAATCTTCGGAAGGAAGACGCGCGGAACAACCGTAAAACCGTGCGATTCCCACCACGTAGAAACTTCTGCGTAATCTGCATCTAAGTCTATGGGGCGAACATTCATGCTTGATGCATCCTTAATGCGCCGTAAAAAGTTATTAGGCAACCCCCGATTATCGAGATCGGAGAGTGCCCTAACCAACAACGAAAGTGACTTCGAATATGGCTAATGACACAAAAGTGCGCGCGGCGCACAATTTCAAGGATATAACTGGACAGACGTTTGGCCGATGGACTGTAGTAAGCGTTGCCCGTAGATCTCCGAAGGTTTACTGGAATTGCACTTGTGAGTGTGGGGTGGTTAAGATCGTGCCGACGCGATACCTCCAAACAGGTGAATCGAAAAGCTGTGGATGCCTTCAGCGCGAATTGATGGCTAAGCGCAAACGCACTCACGGCCTCACCGGAACCAAGCCGTATATCGTATGGTGCGCGATTATAAATCGCTGCACAAAACCTCGGAATAAAAGATATGCCGACTACGGTGGCCGTGGAATTACTGTTTGTGAGCGTTGGCTTAAATCTTTTGAGAACTTTTATGCCGATATGTGGCCTAAGCCCGATCCGCACCTTAGCATTGATCGCAAAGACAATGATGGACCATATAGTCCTGAAAACTGCCGGTGGGCTACCCGTAAAGAGCAGGCCAATAACACTAGGAGAAATAAGTGCGCTTTTCATGGATAAAACTCCGCTTTGACGGCTACTGCCAGCACTTCGCAATTTAGCGGTTCATCTTGCACGATAAGGACGTTCGCGCTTTGCACAATATCCATATTGGGCTCTGCGTCGTAAGTCCCGGTAAATCCGGGTATGGCCGTGTCCATAGCGTCGCTGGTTGAGCGGAATGGGATGACCTGCAAATTGCTGGAGTCCGGGCCGACTTTGCACCCGACGCTGTTGTTGAATCGAAGCGTCAGGCGGGCAACGCGCTTTTTGACCGATGTCGATGCGCCCATTTGCAGCGCCGTTTCGACGGGGTTCGGCTGCAAGTATCCGGTGTATGGCAGGCCGCAGTGGAGGACGCTGCCATAGTTCTCGCTCGTGCCGGTGCCCGTCTGCGTGGGAGCGTTGAAAGTGCTAGCCCTAACGGTGCCAGATACTGGAGAACCATCGACAACCAAGACCTGTTCGCGAGTGCCGAGAACATCGGCAGTTTTGAAAGCGTTTGTCACTCGGGTGGCAGTGCCGCTTGCGCTCACTGTAGACCAACCAACAGGCAAAACATTGCCCGCCAAAAGATCGACTACACCAGCGCTCCCGTAGGCCGTAAAACTCGCCGTGCTGATGTTTAGCGTTAGCGTATTTGCACCAGTAAATGTTGCCCCGCGCGCCGTGCTGTTCAGCTGCGTCATGCCGACAATGCCGCTAAAAAATACATACGCCTGCGTCGCGACAGGGAACGCCGCCGCCGTAGTCACCACTCCGGGATTTGCCTGCGTAATCGCGCTAATCGAGGCAGGCGATATGTCCTTGTCGCCAAGATAGTAGGTGTTCGCGCTAGCCCGTAGCACCTTGTAAATGTTTCCGTTCAGCTCGGGAAAGCCCGAGTTTTCGATGCGAACCAAATCGCCGTGAGAGTACCCGTGTAAGGTCGTGTTTACAAGGTAGCTCACCCGCTGGCTGGCTACACCCTCAACGTCGATGTTCGCCCCGTACTGAATGCGCGTGATATTCGTAATCAAAGTCTCGCGGTAAACGTCTACTGTCCGCCCGCAATCCAAGAAATACCAGTCTGAGCGGTCATCAAGAAACGAAAGGCGCGGGCGAAACCGCTCAATGCAGGTATAATTTGCCCCGCCATCGGTCCTTGAGACAGCCACCCATACCTCGTCTTCAACATCTCCGGGGATGATAGCAACGGACTTGAATTTGCCGTCGGTAACGTATCTCGACCACGCCACTAAGTTGCCAGCGCCGCCGTTGGCTTGTCCACGCTCGTAAACCATGACTGCTATCTGGCCGTCAGAGCGCACAACGTACGCGATAGAGTCAGGGTGGTTGCTCGCCGCAAATTGCACGACTCCGCCTTTTGTGATGTGCTCCGCCAAAAGCGTTACGTCCTGCGCAGAGTAAGACGACTCCACGAACTGATAGAAAAGCTCACGGAATTTACGCCCACCGCGTTGCAGGAAAAGCGTGATGCCGGGCAACGACACCGGCTGAAATGGTTCCGATCCTAAATTCGACGGTTGCCTCTGCACTTTCACGTTTGAAGGCGTCACCGGGTCGCCTCCCTGGCCACCGTCAAGAGTCCATTGCGCTGACGTAGTTGCAAAAAGCAGCGAACGCTCTCCCAGCAGCCATTGAATCGGGTTTTGCTGCGTGTCCGCGATTGCGTAGCTCACGCCCGCATCATCATCGGCAGACAGGCTCATGTCCTCGTAAGCGCCCACGCGAGAACCCCAAATACGCTGCGGCTCGTGATACGTGTTGGCGTAGTAAATGCGCTCTTCAAAAATGCCTACGCATTTAGGGTATCCGAGCACGCCGCTCCATGCGCCTTCATACCAGCGAGTCGTTGCCGCGCTTGAAATAAGCGTGCCCGACACGGTCGCATCGACGTTAGATGCATCCGTAAAGCCAGTGATTTGAACAATGCCGCCGCCGTAATCGCTGTTGACCGACAAAACAGCGACCGGACCATCTCCGCCGTCTGAGTTGTAGCCAGTGACTTCCAACTGCATCAACGCCGTGATTGGCTCCGATCCTGATTCATCCACGTTTCCGTCTGATTGGCGCGTGTACGAAGCAACAATCTCCCAATCACCGCCACCGTTGTATGAACGCTTTACCAAAACCGTTGCATCCCATGTTCCCGACGTGCGGATGCGCCAGCCGCCCCGAACCTCAATGTTTGAACTGGTTCCGTTTGAGGTCAGGTCAACTTGTACGTCCCCAGCCGAGCGAAAATGTTCGATTTTCCAGTATGAGCCAACGTGGCCAGCTTCAAATATGGGAGCAGATGCCGCCAGCGTGATTGCCCCAGAAGTCGCAGATGGGGTTATCGTGGTTCCAGTAAGATTAAGGTCTAGGAACGCGGGCTCACTGTAAACGACCGTTGCCAGCGTGAAACTGGTAGCCGTTACGCGCGAAAGTTTCTTCACCGGGTGGTCTTGGTGCGTGATATACATCACGTCGTTGATCTGCAAAAATTGCAGATCAAATGCGTCCACTGACGAGTAGGCCGTTACAACGTCAGAGCCAGAAAGATATGCACCGTTGCGGTAGATTTTGATGACGTTCTCTCCAAACGCCAAAACATAGCTGGTTTCGGTGGAATAGATGAACTCTTTGAGCCGAAAATCGCCGTTGATCTGGTGGATAA
>JACCDR011274221.1_pt1 | contig 18108 bp, 30 predicted proteins | sample 7446431 | NCBI WGS metagenome assembly JACCDR01 (sample SAMN15323443, study PRJNA562643) | freshwater metagenome | isolation source: river surface water | place: USA:Blue River Watershed | collected 2017-08-17
GGCCCCCGTCCCACCGCCTACATAGACCGTCTCCCCCCGGAAAAAATTCACAAAATCAGGCGGGAAAGGCGTGCAGCCGACGTCTTCGGCGCTCTCCGCACGGTCTGGCAATCCCCCTCGATACCCATGGGAGTGGGGCTGCATACCCATGCCATGCCCTATCGATAGGGCGGGTTCTATTCTGGTTGTGTTTCCGGTTCTATGTGTAGTTCTAAGGAAGAGAGTATGAGAGAAGGGACGGGAATCCGACACGCCGTGTGCGCTCAAACCCGACAGCGCGGCCCGGCAAACCGCGGGTGGTAGGCACACGTTGGGGTGTCGGAAACTTTACATGTTGACAGGTGGTGTGCGCCCTACTAAGGTGGTCGCCGTTCGAGCAGTGCAACATCGGGGGATGTCCGCACGGGGCTCGGGCTGGACCGCTAGGGGCTGTCCCTGGTGCTGGACTCCCTTCGGCGCGAGGGAGGGCACGCCATCCCGATTGCGGTTCCAGTTCGGGCCCCACCATCGGCTGGGGGGCTGGATGGAGAACATGAAGCGCTACGGGCTGTTCGACACGGTCGATCAGCTCTGGCTGGGCGGCCACGAAGGGCCGGTCTGCTACAGCGAAGCCGAGTACGACCTAGCGCGTCTCGCGGCACAGGTGGTCGACGTCCGGCTACAGCAGGCGCCTGGTCGCACGCGAGCGCGCGTCCTGCCGCTCTCCGTCTACAAACTGCGCGACGAGCTGGTGACGGACATCACGACGCCGGATGCGCTGCGGAAGCTGATGGCGGGGGAAGCGCTGTGAGAAACCTTCGCGGCCATCTCCGCGCGCTTGAGAACGTGGCGGCGAAGCTGCACGGCGACGTGCTCGCGTGCCTGCTGGTGGAACAGCGCGAAGCGCTCGACCAGAACGGCGTCGGGCTCGACGCGATTCGCGCCTACGTGGAAGCCGTCGACACGTACGCGGAGTACTCGATTCAGGCCGGCGAGCCGATCGAAGGCGCGCACTACCGCGCGATGCGCCACATCCTCAAGGGGATGGAAGAGCGCCACAAGAACGACAAGGCGGCCACGTCGTGAACAAGCGCCGCCGCTCGAAGGCCAAGGCTCGGCGCAAGGCGCTGCGGATCTCGCTGATGTGCGGGCGCTGCGGCGAGCCGGTCAACAAGCTGTTCCCGGCGACCTGCCCGGACCCGCGGCAGACGTTCGGCGCGATCGGGATGTACCACTGCGACGAGTGCGGCACGATGGTGCTCGCCGGGTTCGCGCATCCCGGGCTCTGCTTCCGCTGCGCGAACGGGATCCATCCCGCGTACGACCTGCTGCCTGGGCGGGAGGTCGCCAATTGAAAAATTTCTTCTTCGAGGGCCGCTGGCTCTGGCTGCTGGTGCAGGTCGACCCCGATCTGTGCGCGCTCGGCGTGAGCTTCACGATCTCGGGCAAGGCGCTCGCCGTGCTGTTCGGGCCCGTGAAGGTAATCGTCTGTCCGCCAGTCGCCAGGGTGAGCGCATGAACACGCCAGCGAAGCAGAACACGCATCGGCATTTCGTGTCGGTGATGGACGCGATGAACGCGGAGTCGCTGAAGCAGCTCCTGGGCGCGTTCGAGGGCGACCGGCGCGACGCGCTGGCACGTGCGGACGCGAAGGCGATGCGCTTCTGCGAGGAACGCATGGCGCTGATCGAAGCGGAGCTGACGAAACGGCGGGCGAAGTGACGACGGCGATGCGGCTCTACACGATCGCCGAGCTGGACGCGCTCCGCGAAAGCGTGATCGACAACCGGCTGTCGGTGAAGGACGCGTCGCGGCTGATTGCGAACGTCGCGTGGTTGCTGGGAACCGTGCGGGCTTTGGAGGACAAGCGGATGGATGCGACTCACTGCCCGGAACACGGGCCGATGCGCGTAACGGCCGTGCTGAACGGGATGCCCTGCTACGGCTGCGCCCACTGCACGAAAACGGCGTGGCCGAAGGATTACCTCGCGGAGCGCGCCTACACGAAGCGCGAGCTGCAGGGGCTGGCCGCGTCGCGCTCGGACATCGCGATCGATGCGCTGGACGCGCGGCGCCTGTTCGCCACGCTGCTGGCGCTGATGGAAACCGACGAAATCAACGACGACAAGATCGACGCCGGGCTGGCTGACACGCTCGGACTCGCGGGGGCGCCGACCGATGGCAAAGACCACTAAGAAGCCGGCGCCCGTGGCCGCGAAGAAGAAGAGCGACCGCGAGCGCATCACGGCGCTCGAAGAGCAGGTCATGCTGATGTCGGTCGCGCTGACGATGATCAACGTCATCCTCAAGCCGATCGTGATGGGCGAGCCGCCGAAGACGAAGGCGAAGAAGCGCTAGATCACGGGGGCGAGCTACTTGGTAGTAGCCGGGGAACTTTGCAGCCCCGATTTGCGGGTTCGATTCCCGTCGCCTCCATCATTTTCGCGGGCGTGATCCCTGCTGGTGCGGGGGGCGGAATTCCTAATCCGCCATTTGCAGGGTTCGATTCCCGCCACGTCCATCATTTCGTGGGAGCCCGTGCTTTGTAGCGCCGACGACGGTGCAGGGGCGGCGACGGTCAGGCGGGGGGCCGGAGCATTTCGCGGGGGTATGGCGTGCTGGTGCGCGCCACGGGTTTCAAAGCCCGTGATTTGCACGGTTCGATTCCGGCTACCTCCATCATCTGCGGGGATGTGTCGCCTTGGTGGGCGAGCGGAACCTTGGGGCTCCGCATTTACGGGTTCGATTCCCGTCATCTCCATCAACCCGGGGCGGTCATGTCCGACGTGATGATCAACGACGGCGATCCTTTCAGCGAGCCGCCATTCATGAAGTCCCTGCTCATGCTCGATCACGAGCGCAAAGTCCTGCGGGCGCGCTCGCATTCGGAGTGGGTCGCGTGGTGGGTGGTCTCGGGCGCGCATCGCGCGGTCGCGCGCTACGAAGACGAAGGGCTGCGGATCGTGACGTCGTTCCTCGGGCTCGACCTGACGCATGGCGACCGCCCCGAAGGGCCGCACGGGTTTGAATCGATCGTGTACCAGAACGGCAAGCACATCGATGACGACACGTACGCGACGTGGGACGAAGCGGAACGCGGACACGCGGCGATGGTCGCGCGCTACACGGGGACGTTCTGATGTCAGGCGCACCGAAGTGGAACGATGAACAGATCGCGGACGCGCGCAAGTGGGTCGACGCGCTGACGGTCGACGGGCCGACGAAAAACCTGATGCTCGGCGTCTGCACGGCGCTCGAAGCGCATCGGGCGGCGTGCCAGACGGTCATGCAGTGGCTGGGGCCGAGCGTGCCGACGACCTGCTGTAGCGGGTGCGAATCCGAAATGGAAGCGGCGGTTGCTGCGGTCCGCAACGTCGGCGTGGAATACCGGCGTTCCAAGAGTCAGCTTCGCCGGCTGGCTGTCCAACGGGGCGAGAAGATCGATCTTTAGGGGGCTGGATGCCGAAGAAGCGCGGGTTCGCCGCAATGAAGCCGGAGACGCACAAGGCGCTGTCGTCACGCGGGGGCGCGAAGGCTCACAAGCTGGGCACCGCTCACACGTGGACGCGCGCTGAGGCGAAGGATGCCGGCAGCAAGGGCGGGAAGGCCAGCCGCGGCGGGCGCGGACGCGACTACGAACCGGAGGGCGAATGACGCCCGAAGACCTGCGCGACGTCATCGCCAGCGCATTCCCCTACCGCAAGAAGCAGCTCCATCCGAAGGACTGCGGCTGCAACGATTGCGTCTTGATCAACCGGATCACGACGGCCGTGCTGAGCGCGGAGAACGCGCCGCAGGCTGACCTGATGGCGGGCTTTGAACAGCTCGACAAGGCGATGGACAGCACGAACGCCGCGAAGAGCAAGGCGCCCGCGTGGGTGCGTACGGCCGTCGCCACCGTCAAGGCTGCGTGCGAGAAGCATCCCGACGCGCACGTGGCGCTGATCATCCGCTACCAGTCGCAGGGCGAGACGAAACGGAACGTCGTCTGCCTGACGAACGCGAGCGGCCCGTCAGCGTTCGCCGACCTGATGGAAGCGGTTCTTGATCCGATGCTCGGCAAGGCCAGCGACGGCGACGAAGACGCCAAGCCGGAGATCAAGCATTGAAGCTGCCGGCGCCGCGCTGCCGATACGGCTATCCAGACGATCAGCTCCTCGAGATTTTGGGGCCGCGCCTGGGCGAGTTCAACACGTGGATGACGGGCCAGACCTGCGCGCTCTGCGACGGGCGCGAATGGAGTGAGGCGAACGGGTATGAATCTTCTGGATGCGGTCCGCACGGCTCTGTCACGTACCCCTGGGATCTCCGCCGCTTCCTCGCTGGTCTCGGCGACGCTGAGTTCACCGATCTTGACCCCCTTGGCCTCTTCGCCGTCGCCGTGTCCGTGGTGCTCGAACCTCCATCCGACGAATGAGCTGTGCCGCGCGAAGCGCGTCAGCCGGCGCACGTTCCTGATCACGGCTAGCGCCGCGACCGCGGGCGCGATGCTGCCGCTGCCGCAGCTCGAACCGCCGTTCCTGTTTTCGAGGATCCATCCCGACGACGCGTTCGAGATCCGCTACAACTTCGCCATGTTCGTCGCCGATCGACGCCATCCTGAAGGCGTACTATTTACCGCTGGTCGCCGAGCAGGTAAATCGATCGTCGCCCTTGGCGGCGATGTGGAAGAGGGGGACTGGTGAAGGTGCGTAAGCTGCTGTCGAAGATGCGCGTTGCGATCGGAACGCACATCAACCCGCGGCCCGGCACCAACCCGACGCCGCGGCCGTGCATCGAATGCGGCCAGCCGGTCTACTGCGGCGACGCGCGCTCGCAACGCATCCCCGATTGGTGCTGCATCGTGTGCTTGACCGCGGCGCTCGAACAGTACCCGGATGAGAATTGGAAGTTCATCTTGCCGGAGGGCATGACGCCGCAGATGATGGCGGCCTTCCTGAAAACCGGCGCGCTCCCCTGGGTCCACTAGTGGCCGGCTTCGCCATCGCGTTCCCGACCGGCTCGAAGCGCCGCGACATGCTGCGCCTTCAGGGCTGGATCGTCCCTGAACCGTCGATCGGAGCTGTCACGCGCCCCTGCTGCGCGTGCGGCATGCTGCTCCTGATCCTCCCCCGCACGTCCGAACGGCTTTCCCGCGACGGTCTCCGCCTGTTCTGCCCGTGGTGCGGGCAGCATCGCGCGGAAAACTGGAAGCCGCTCCGCTAGAAATCACTACGCTCGCGCTTCACAGCGCATAGATCACGCCCGCATCGTCCACGGTGCGGGCGTGCTGGGAATTCCCTCGCGCGTTCGTCGGCAGTAGGGGCCGCAACGCCGATCAGGGAGTTCCCATGGCTATCCGCGAAAAGAATCTCGACCCGAACAACGACGCTCTCAAGCAGGTCGCTGTCATCTCGATCAACGCCGGGGCGTCGCTCGCTGGCGTGATCCATGGCGCGGTGCGCGTGCCGTTCACCGGCAAGCTGCTGAGCGCTCACGTCTACGCGGCGACGCTCACCGATGCCGACGACTCGGTCCGCGTCGACCTGCAGAAGAACGGCGTGACCATGCTCGGCTCGACCGTCGACCCGGTCGCGGCCAATACGACCACGTCGCTGGCGCCGACCGTGACCGCGTTCGTCGCGGGCGATCTCCTGCAGGTCGTCATGACGACCGGCTCGGGTGACGCCATGGTCGGTTCGGTCACGCTGGTCTTCCGTCCGTACCTGGGCGCCGCCGAGCGCTACGCGGCCAAGAACGCCGGTATCTCCATCACGCCCTGATGGCGACGAAGAAGGCCCGGGCTGAGGGCAAGGCGGACGTTCCCCCGCCGTCGCTCATCTCGCCCGGGCTCCACGAGCTGGTCGACTACACGGAGCCCGACAACCGGGATTGGACCGCCGCGTCCGCCCGGGCGGTCGGGCTCCGCATCCTCGGCTACTCGATCAAGGACATCGCGCACGAGCTGATGGTCTCGCAGCACGCGGTACGCCAGTGGCTGACCGACGCGCGCAAGCGCGCGGAGCTGATGGACGTCGCGCCGCTGCTCGACAACGTCGCTCTCCCCCTGGCGATCGACAACCTGATCGACGGGCTGCAGAACGGCGACAAGAAGCTCACCCTCGCCACGCTGAAGGGCCGCGGCGCGTTCACGACTCACTCGAAGAGCGAGAACACGAACACGAACATGCAGCTTGAAATCCACGTCGAAATGCCGTCGCGCGAAGGCGCGTCGCTCGATGTCGTGGAAGGTCAGGTTGTGGGCATCCCGCGTCAGCTCGGGGGCTCGGTCGATGCCTGATTGGCTCTCGAAGGCCGGCGACTACGCCATGCGCGGCCTGCAGACCGCGGCCGACACGGCGAGCGGGATGGGCGAAGGGCTGCAGTACCTGTTCGCCCCGGACCCGCTGCAGCGCCTGGGCAACATCGAAGAGGCGCCGCGCAAGGTCCGTGAGCGGCCAGCGATGAACGCCCTGGCCGGCGGCGACCCCGCGCAGCGGCGCTTCATGGAAAACGTCGCGTCCGGCGAAGCGGCCATCGGCGACCCGCTCAACCTGCAGGCGAAGGCGCAGATCACGAAAGAGCGCGCCGCGACTGACGGTCCGAAGATCGGTCCGCGGTCCTTCGGGATGCAGGTCCGTGACTTCCTCGACAGCATCAACCCGACGCCCCTGAACATCTCCGCGGCCGATCTCCTGGGCGGCGTCGGCACGGGCGTGGACGACGCGAAGAATCCGTACGACCACGCGGATTACGACAACCTGCCGATGGCCGGCGGCGTCGCCGGGCTGACGCGCCTGGGCACGGCCGGCGGCGAGCGCGCCGCCAACATCGCGTTTCGGGAGTCCATCAACGCGGCCAACGCGAAGCGTGCCGGCGAAGTGCTCTCCCCCGCTGCCAACGAAGCGTGGTCGTCGTTCGCCAAGGCGTACCCGCGGCTCTCCGCGCACATGTCGCCCGCGGCCTGGGCTGAACAGGAAATGGCCGCTGGCGCGAAGGCGGCGGGCCGCTCGCGCGCTGCCGGCGCGTTCCGCCACCAGCCGATGGGCGTGAAGATCGGTCAGGTTCAGCTCAATCCATCGTCCGGCGTCGATGACGCGCTCGCCACGCTGCGCCACGAAGGGACGCACGCGGCGCGGGCGGTGCGGACGGCCGACCGCGGCGGCAATTGGGGTACCGACTACGCGGACACGCTGGCGAAGGTCGGCTACGCGAACCATCCCGAAGAGATCGCGGCCAACAACGCGATGCGCTCGGCGGCGACGCGCGCCGACAAGATCGCCGAGCGCGACGCGATGCGGCAGCTCGAAAAGCTGGCGGGGATTCGCTGATGCCCGTCACGCTTCACTCCAATCAGGGCAACACGTTCAGCCTGCTCTACAACCCGTATCAGCAGGCTTTCCTGTCAGCGCGCCGACAGCGGCTCGATGATGGGTCGCGGGCGTTCAACCGCTTCGCGCTCATCGCCGGTCGCCGCGGGGGCAAGACGCTCATCGGCGCGCTGGCAGCGGTCGAAGAGGCGTCGGTCCCGAACACGCTGGGTTGGTGCGTCGCGCCGACGTACGGCGACCTGCACGACTACGTCATCCCCGCCGTTCTCAAGGTGCTGCCGCAGTCGTGGCTGGCGCCTGGGAAAGAGGGATGGTCCGCGTTTCACCAAACGCTGACGCTGCGGAACGGCGCGCAGATCGCTTTCCGCTCCGCCGACGACCCGGAGCGCATGCGCGGCCCTGGCCTGAATTGGCTGTGGCTCGATGAGGCGCGCAAGGTCAATAAGCTGGTCTGGGACACGGTCAAGCCGGCGCTGATCGATCGGCGCGGCGCGGCGTTCATCACCACGACGCCCAACGGGTACGACTGGGTCTATCACACGTTCTGGAAGCCGGCCGACAACCCGAAGCATCGGCGCCCCGGGTACTGGGCGGTCCGCTACAAAACGATCGACAACCCGTTCATCTCGCGCGAAGAGCTGGACGAAGCGCGGGCGACGACCGACGACCTGTGGTTTAAGCAGGAATTTGAGGCGGAATTCGTCTCGTTCGAGGGCGCCATCTATGGGCCGCGCACTGGCCCGTGCGTGCTGAACAGCGACGAAGAGATCCGCGCTCGCTTCCTGCCGACGTGGCCGACGATCCCGCGCGACCTGCCGGTCATCATCGGGATCGACCCCGGCGCGGATCACCCGTTCGCGGCGGTGAAGATCGTTGCCACGCCGAAGGGCCTGCTTGTCGTGCAGGAGTACGCGCGGCGCATGTCGGCGTACATCGACCACGCCGAACACCTGGCGCGTATGGCGCACGGCCATGACGATGTCCGCTGGGCGATCGACCGCACGGCGAATCAGGCGCAGATCGAACTAGCGCATCTCGGGATTCAGACGTCGTCGGCGGAAAACTCCGTCGTCCTCGGTATTCAGCGCGTGCAGGCGTGGATGAAGTCCGAACGCATCGGGCTTGTCGCGTCGCGCGTGCCGATGCTGCTGGACGAGCTGTCGACGTACCGCTGGAAAGACACGTCCACGACTGAAGGCGAGAAGGGCCGCGAACAGCCGTTCAAGGTCGATGACGACCTGTGCGACGCGCTCCGCTACGCCGTGATGCTCTGGCCGGAGCTGCCGAGCGAGCCGGCGCCGCGCGTCGGCCGCGATCCCGACGAAGTCCCCGAACAGGCGCGCTGGGCCTGGGAGCGCGAGCGCCGGCTACGCGCGCAGCCCGAAGAGGGCGCTTCCGAGTGGGCCGATCTCGAACCGGCCTTCGATGACGACTGGTCGCCGGTTGGCGACATGTGGGTGCAGTGATGTTCCGCGATCCGAACGACCGTCACCAGATCGCCATGCTGATGGAAATGCTCTCGGCCGAGCGCGAGCGCACCGCGCGTGCCGAAGGCCAGCTTGATCTGGCGCATGAACAGCTTGCCATCGCTCAGAACAATTTCGAGTGGGCGCGCGTGCGCCTGAACCAGATCGAAGCCGAACGCGCGCAGCTCATGACGACGCTGCTGCGCGTCCCGATTCAGCCCGTGACGATCGAACGCCCGGCGGAGCCGGCGTCGGCGCCGGCTGCTGGCGCCGGGATCCCGATGGGGATCGGCTTTGACTTCGAGGACGTCGGCGACGAAGCCGCCGAAGCGCTGGGCATCTCGCACGATGCGGCCGGCGGCGTCCGCTACCGGAACTAATCATGGATTTCGCCACGGGCAACGCGCCGCCGCCGGATACGAACGCGCCGACCCCTGAAGGTCTCGACGCTGGAACGTCGCGCCTGTTCGGCGCTCCCGCCATCATCGGCGCGGGGCCCGACTACACGAACGACAAGCGGCTGCTTGAGATTTTCGAGGAAGACAAGAAGGAATGCCTGGACGCCCGGTGGGTGTTCGAGCGCCTATGGTGGCGTCATCTGCTGTACGTGCTCGGCCGGCACTGGATCTACTACGACCGCAAGCGCGGCCAGTGGCTGGATAAGCGCATGGCGAAGTGGATGCCGCGGCCGGTCACGAACAAGATCGCCGAAGGCGTCGAATCGCTGCTGTCCCTGTTCACGGGGATCAAGCTGTCGACGCTGGCGCGGCCGGTTGGCGGCGACGCCAAGAACATCGCGGCGGCTGAAGTCGCTGACGAGATTCAGCCGTTTATCCACGAAGAGCACGACATGGATCGCGTGATGCGCGATCACGATTTCTGGCTCATCGTGACCGGCAACGCGTTCCTTCACCCGTGCTGGGATAAGACCGGCGACTCGGGGATCATCACGATCCCGTACGCGAAGTGCCTCACGTGCGGTACGGTCAGCTCGCCGAAGGAACAGGGCGACGCGCCGACGCCCATGTGTCCGTCGTGCTCGGGCGTGACGTTCGACAAGAATCCGCTCGGGCCGGACGGCATGCCGATTGTCGAAGAGGCGCGCATCGGCCGCGGGCGGACGCTCGCCGTCTCGCCGTGGGAAGTCGCCGTTCCCGGGATCTACTCGTCGTTCGAGGACGTCCCTAAGCTGCTGCGGCTCGCGTGGAAGCCGAAGGACTACTACCTGCAGCACATGCCGGAGCTGGCGAAAAAGCTCACCTGGGAGTCGACCCCGCACGAGCGCTCGCTTCAGCTACTCCGCACGCTGGCGACGCAGTCCGATTTCAGCTCCATGCCGCTGTCCTACACCTGGGGCTCGGGGCAGGAGCTGGAATCGCAGGGCAAGAGCGAATACGAGCTGTGGAAGAAGCCGACGAAGGAATTTCCCGAAGGGCTTTTCTTCAAGGTGGTCGGCGAGGGCGCTAGCGCGCAGATCGTGCGCGAAGGATCCGACGTCCCGGGCCCGCTGCCCTACCAGACGAACGACAATCAGCCGATCTTCAACTGGATCCACACGGGGTACCAGCCGGTCGGCGGTCGGCTGTGGGCCCGTGGTCCGCTTGAACTGGTGATCCAGAAGCAGGATCAGATCAACCAGCTCGACGCGCTGATTCAGCTCATTATCCAGCGCTCGGCCAATCCGATCTGGCTCGAACCGAAGGGCGCCGAAGTCCGCAGCTTCACGGGCGAGCCGGGCCTTGTCGTGCGCTACAACGCGCTCGCTGCGAACGGCGCGAAGCCGGAGCGCATCGCGGGTGAGAACGTGCAGGGCTCGCTGTTCCAGCTCCGCGAGCAGTACCTGACGGATTTCGAGCAGCTAATGGGCACGTTCGACGTCATCAAGGGCGCGAAGCCGACCGGCGTCGAAGCGTTCTCGGCGCTGCAGCTCCTTGTCGAACGGTCGCAGTCGCGCTTCGCTACGGTGTTCACCGAGCGCGGCGAGACGTACCGCAAGTGGTACCACATCGCTCTTGAGCTGGAACGGTCGTACGGGCCCACCGAGCGCGTGATGGCGGTCGTCAGCCCGAACAGCGGGTGGACGTACAAGCATTTTGAAAACGCGAACCTGCAGGGCGCCGTGTCGATTCTGGTCGAAGACGGAACGCAGGCGCCGAAGACGAATCTCGGCCGGCGCGCGGCGATCGAACAGGCGAACCAGCTCGGGATGATCAACGGGATGGACCCGGAGCAGCGCTACAACATCATGTCGTCGCTCGGCCTGAACGACCTGATCGAAACGCTGGATTACGACGTCAAGTCCGCGAAGCAGGAACAGGACGCGTTCGAGCAGTGGGCCCTGTCGCCGGAGGGCCAGCAGGCGGCGGCGCCCGGCGGACCGCTCGATATCGCCGTGCAGCAGTTCGCCATGGCGCAGCAGCAGTTCGCGCAGCAGCAGGCGACACAGCAGCTCGCCGCGGCGGCGACCGGGATGGACATGGGCGCTGCGGCGAGCGCTCCCCCGCCCGTGCTGCAGGAAATGACGCCGTTCGCGCTGAAGCTGTGGCACGAGCCGAACGTCCACTTCGCCGAGCATCGGAAGTGGGCGAACAGCGACAAGGCGCGTGAGCTATTCGCCGCGTCGCCCGTGCTCGAACAGTTCTTCACCGCGCACCTTCAGCAGACGCAGGACATGGCGGCGGCTCAGGCCGCGGCGATGGCCGGCCCGGCTCCGCCCAAGAAGGGCGGCGCGATGGAGCGCTCGAATTCGGAGTCGGGCGAGAACCACGAGCGGACCGGCTCGAACGAAGGCGGCGACAAGCGCGGCCCCGAATAGCTCAGGGCTGGATGTATTCCTTCGACGCGTCGCCGCCTGGGCGACGTCGGCCGGTGGCGATGTGGCGTTTCCATCCGGTCGGCTCGCCCGTGCCGTCCCATCGCAGCAGCGCCGCCACGGCGAGCGGTACTGAGTCGTAGCACCACGCGTCATCGAACGACATCGGTTCACGCGCCGACCCCACGGCGACGCGCCCGTTGCCGAACAGCATCGGGAACGCGTAGCCGATGCGGCCGTCCGGCAGCGTGCGCTGAAAGCCGTCGTGGTCGTGATCCTTGAACGGGTTTTCCTCGGTCACGAAGAAATTTTACTACGCTCGCGCTTCACGGCTTGACACGCCTTCCGTAACGTCGCTGGCAGCTCTCGCGGAACCGACCGCGTGAAAAAGGGTAGGAGCGCAGCGAAATGGAACCGCAGTACGAAGCGCCCGTAACCGGCGGAGCCGGCGACGGGGGCAACACGGGCACGACCCCGCCATCGGGCGGGCAGCAGAACACGGGCGTACAGCCGCCGACGCCGGGCGGTACGGGAGCTACCCCACCATCCCAAACGCCGAGCGGGGCGTCACCCGCCGGGAATGGTCAGCCTCCGACGAACAACGGGGAGTGGATTCCGCGTACACGTCTCAACGACGTCACCGAGCGTGCGCGTCAGGAGATCGCCCGGCTACAGCAGGAGCTGCACAACGCGCGTAACCCGCGCCCCGCTCCGACTGCGCCGGACCCGGAACAGGAACGGATCAAAGAGCAGTTCTTTCAGCTCTTCCCGAACGCGAAGCAGCTCTTCGCGCTCGCGCCCGACAAGCTCGAAAGCCTGATCGGCGCCGCTCCGCAGTTCCACGCGCAGACCGAGCACTACTGGACGAACGTCGGGCAGGACTACCTGCGCCAGCTCGAACAGTCGATGCAGAAGGTCTACGGCGGCTCTCCCGACGCGAAGGCCCGGCGCTGGATTGAAACCGCGTTCATCGACTGGATTCAGAACGATGACGCGGCGAAGCAGCGCTACCTGTCACGCGACCCTGGCCTCGTTGGTGACTTCTGGCAGTCGGTTGAGTCGCTCATGCTCGAACCTGTCCGCCGGTCGGCCATCGCGGGCGAGCAGCGCCGCTCTGAGCGCCGCTCTCGCCTCCCCGTCCCTGGCACTGGAACACAGACGCTAGGCAAGGGGCCCGGGCCGAAACCGAAGGACGAAGACGAGCTGCACGAGCGCGCTTTTGAAGCGTTTGAAGCCTCGCGCTGACGCTTCGGGGTAGCAGCAATGAAGCTCCGTTTCCTCTCCCATGTGGTCGGGTACGACCCGATCTCCGCGATGCTCTCGTGCGGCGTCCAGTTCGGCGCCGATACGCAGACGATCGACGGGATCTACAAGGACTACTACGAAGATTTCATCTCCGAGCAGGTCAATAACAAGAATCCGCTGAAGGATCTTTTCAAGTTCGAGAAGAATCCGTTCGGCGGTCGTGAAGTCGTCTACACCGCGCACGTTTCCCGCAACATCTCGCCGATGTTCGTCGGCGAAGATTCCGCGTTCGCTGACGCGACGAATCAGGGTCACGTGCAGCTCCGCGTCGGTCAGCGGAAGCTGATGGGCCGCATCCGTCTGACGTCGGAAGCGATGTCGGATTCGATGTCCAGCAAGGGCGCGTTCAAGCAGGCCCGCAAGGACGAAACCAACGGGCTGATCAAGGATCTCGCCCGCAAAGAGGAATACGCGCTCTGCACTGACGGGCGCGGCGTCCTCGGGCTGGTCAACGAAGGTTCGCCGACCGCGAACACGACGCTGATCATGGATTCGCCCGGCGGCATCGCCAACGCGAATTTCGGCAATCGGTTCGTGCAGGTCGGGATGTACGTCGGCCTCGTCAACCCGGCGACCGGCGCCCTGCGCGCGTCCTCGGTGCGGCAGGTCACGGGCGTCTCGGCGGACGGCGCGAACGTGACGCTGTCGGCTGCGCCGACGAACGGCGCCGACAACGATTACGTCGTGCAGGCGGCGAACAGCGCCGTGACCGACGTTCTCGACACGTCGTACGAACACGCGTTCTGGGGCCTGATCGCCCTGGTCGATGACGGCACCTACCGGAGCAACTACTTCGGCGTTGACCGTTCGGTCTACGGCAATTTCCAGTCGTACGTGAAGGCCAGCACTGGCGCGCTGTCGGTGGACGTGATCCAGCAGATCGCGGACATCCTCGACCAGAAACTGAACAGCACGATCGATCTGGCGATCTGCCATCACTCGACGCGCCGGCTCTACATCCAGCTTCTGGATGGCGACCGTCGCTACAGCGGCGACCGCCTGATGCGCCCGGACGGCGGCACCACTGCGATCAAGGGCGGTGACATCACCGTCGGCGAAGTCCCGATCAAGGTCATTCGGGATTTCCCGCTCGACATGATGATGCTGCTCAACAAGGGCGATTCGGGCTGGATCTGCTACGAGTCGGAGCCCGGCAAGTGGGTCGATGAGGACGGTTCGATCCTCGTCCGCGTCGGTACGGGCAGCTCGGGACGCGACGCGTTCGAGGGCTGGTACCGGATGCGGAAGCAGTACCACTGCCGCTACCCGGGCTACAACGCGCGCCTTGACGGCATCACCGGCCAGTCGCTGGTGGTCGTTCGCGCGGAGTAAATCGCGGCCTGGAAATGGCCGTGAAGGAGCGGCAGGGCTCATAACCCCGCATCGGCCCCGGCGCCGGACGCTCCGATCTCGCCGGGTCAGGCTCTCGTCGCCGCGCTTTCAACCAAGGGGGGGCGCGGCGGCGAGCTGCCACGAAATGGACGGACATGGAAGCGCACCTGATCAACACGTTTGACTTCATCGAAATCGGCAACCGCACGTCGAAGGCGCTTTCGGTGACGTACGACGGCAAGCAGTGGGTGCTGCCTCCGTATCCGACAAAGGTCATGGTGCCGCGCATCGTCGCCGACGTCGCGTGCCGCCAGCATCCGCGGATGGGAACCGAAGATCCCTACAACCCGCGGGCGTACGACCTGCTGGTCTACGTGCCGTCGTGGAAGCATGACGACACGCCGATCGAACAGAGTGCCGCGGTGGAGCGGATCGACCGCTCGATGCTGCCGAAGGATCGGCACGTCGCGGAGCTGATCGACATGCGCTATCGGCCGACTCGCGCCATGGACACGGGCGAGGGCGGTAACGATGCGCTCTTCGATGGCCGGGGTGCCGGTGCGTAAACCGGCGAATTGGCTCGGGAGGGAAAACCCGTTCAACATGCCGGCCCCGCCGCAGTGGTGGCTGCAGCGGCTGGCTGAACGCGATTCCGAGCTACGTGTGCTGCCTGGACTGGCGGAGCCGTGCTACCGCATTGGCCGCGTGTCCGGCGCCATGAATCGGGTGAAGCCGATCCTCGGCAACGACAGCGAGACGGGCCGCATGTGCCGCGAAGGGCTGATCCCCATCGTGTCGCTGCGCCCGGTCGCGGACTGGAACGACAGCTTTTTCGTGTGGCTGGACGAGCACGATACGTGGCTCGCCGGCGGCGCGGACAAGTTCGTTGACAAGCTCGAAGCCCAAGAGGCGGCAGCGGCGGAGACCGCTGATCGTCTTGCGGCCGATGAGGCGGACCAGCGTAGTAGCGCGGCGTTCTTCGCCGCGAAGCTGCGCGAGGGCGCGATGGCGTTCGTGCAGGGGGCGCCAGTAACCAACAGCGCGGGATGACCGCCCTGCACCGGCTCTCGCTTTAGGAGACTCGCTAAGATGGCTCTCTCCCTGGAATCGCCCAACCTCACGCGTCAGCGCGTTCTTGCGGAAGTCCGCAAGCCGAAGACGCAGGCCGGGCTCAAAGCTCTGTTCTCGTACCTGGCGCAGCACAAGGGCTCGCCGAACCTGCAGCTTGTCAGCTTCGCGGCGCTGAACGCGACCGACGTGGTCGTGGCTGACGCGCCGTGCAAGGTCTACGCGATCTACACGAAGAAGCCGGCGGCTTCCACCGTGGCGTCGATCTTCAAGCTGACCGATCACGCGTCGACCGGGTCGGCGACCGCGGAAACGCTCAAGTTTCCGATGTACACCAACGCCGAAGACCTGATCGTCTTCTACGACGGGCTGGCGATGGCGGCTGGCGCCACGCTGCTCGCGCACACGACGTCTGACGGCAACACCGGCAGCAACGCGGCTGACCGGGCTGACGGGTTCGTCATCGTCGGCGCCCCGTAACGCGCCCTTAAAAGCGCGGCAACGGGCACCTGAGCGCCGTCACGACGTCTGGTCCCGCGTCGGGGCGGCGCTCCCTTTTTTGAGGGGCGCATATGCCTGTCATCGTCAATAAGAATCAGGCGGCCTATTTCAAGGACGTCTCCGTCCAGCGGTCGATCGTGACCGGCTCGGACGGCTCCGCGGATCCGCTCATCGCTGGAACGGCGGGGTTCGTAATCGTCATCCGCCGGATCTCCGTGCAGATCACCACGGCGGCGGCGCAGTCGTTCACCGTACGCACGAACAACGGCACGCCGGTCGTGCTGCTGTTCCTGGCGAATTCGACGGCGGTCGGTAGCTACTCGGCCAATTTCTCGGCTGAGGGCGCCGAAGGCTACGTTCTGCCGGCGGGCGAGGATCTGGATCTCGCCATGTCGGGCGCTGGGCCCGGCGGCATCGTCTCGGTCGAAGCGCACAAGCGGCTTGCCTCGAACGTTCCGATCGCGGCGGCGACCTACTGTGCTGCGGCGTACTGATGGCGACCACGCTGGACACGATCGTCGCGCGGGCGCGCGTCCATCTGATTGAAGGAACGGCCTTCTTCTGGACGGACGCCGAGCTGGTGCAGCACGCGATCCTAGGCTGTCAGGATCTGTGGCGGTCGATCATCGACAACTATCAGGATTACTTCCTGACCGTTGACGAGTCGAACGTGTCGCAGGACGTCGGCCTGTCGTCGCTGACCGGCGTTCCCGCCGACGTCTTCCGCGTCAAGGGCATTGAACCGCGCTCGCTGACGGGCAACTACAACCTGCTCTATCAGCCGCTCGACTACATGCACGCGGATTTCCTCCGCGCCCGTTCGGAGCCGATGGGCGATCCGAGCGGCCGGACCATCTTCTACGACCTGACCGGCACCGCGGCGCCGGTCGGGTCTCCGACGATCCGCGTCGCGCCCGTGACGAATTCACAGGTGCCGCTGCGGCTGGTCTACATCCCAACGCTGCCGACTCTGACGGGCGCGTCGGACAACCCGATCGCGGGCGAGACCGACAACGCCGTGATGGCGTGGGTCATCGCCTACGCGCGGGCGAAGGAGCGCGAAGACCGGGCGCCGGATCCTGAGTGGCTGTCGGTCTACGCGACCGAAAAGCAGCACATCCTGCAGGCGATCACGCCCCGGCAGGATGACGACAACGATTACGTGGAAGGGCTGTTCGAGCCGTACTGGAGCTGACTGTGATCGACCTGCTGATCCTGCTCGTCATCGTCGGTGTCGTCCTCTACCTCGTTGAGACCTACATCCCCATGGCGGAGGGCTTCAAGGTGGCGATCCGCGTGATCGCCATCCTGGCGCTCTGCATCTACCTGCTGAAGTTCTTCGGGCTCTATCAGCGGTTCAACTGATGCCCGGGAAACAGAACGTCTACAACCTGGGCGAACAGGGTGTCGACGTCGTTGAATCGCCGGTCCACGTCGCGGAAGGCGCGTTGCTGAACGCGCAGAACGCGCAGCTTGCGCCCATTGAGCTGGAAGGCGGGATCCGTAAGCGGAACGGCATGTCGAAGTTCAACGCCATCGCTGCGGCCGGCGTGATTCTCAGCGGCTTCAACGTCAGCCTCGTTGATCCCGCTCCGTAGGAAACGACCATGTCTACTCCCCCGTTCGAGCTTGGCTCGCCGACGAAGGACACGTTCATCAAGGCCGGCAGCGTGCCGTACCTGAAGCTCTCGACGGCCGGCCAGCTCACCGCCATCAACGGCGGCGGTATCGCCACCACGGCGCTGTCGGCGCCCTGGACGGCGCAGCCGTTCAACGCGGCCGAGTACGCCGGCAACAACTCGATGACCGTCACCGTCGCGGCCGGCGACGTCGCGCTCAACCGCTATCTGGTCATCGGGAAAATCTGCTTCTGGCGTCTGGTCATCGTGACCGCCACCGTAGGCGGCACGCCGAGCACGCAGATTCAGGTGACGCTGCCGGGTGGGCTGACCGCGGCCAACGGCGCGCAGGGCGCCTACTACTACTCCGACAACAACACGCCCGGGATCGGCTTCTTTCAGGTCGGCGCCGGCACCTGCAATTTCCTCAAGCTCGATAGCGGCAACTGGACCGCGTCGACCGATCTGACCTACATCCGCGCCGAGCTGTTTTTCGAGATCGCGTGAGCCTGTGCCTGGAAAGTCGAACGTCTACACGCTGGGGGAATTCGGCGTCAACCGCGTCAAGTCCCCCGTGCATCTGCTCGACGGTGAGCTGGTCACCGCGCAGAACGCTGACGTTCCGTACGAGAAGGGCAACCGCGGCCTCCGCAAGCGCCCGGGCATGGACAAGCTCAACCCGATCGCCGCGGCCGGCGCTGTGCTGTCCATGTCCC
>JACCDR011882884.1_pt1 | contig 18104 bp, 12 predicted proteins | sample 7446431 | NCBI WGS metagenome assembly JACCDR01 (sample SAMN15323443, study PRJNA562643) | freshwater metagenome | isolation source: river surface water | place: USA:Blue River Watershed | collected 2017-08-17
CGCCATGGACACCTACACCCGCCTGGTCTCGGGCCTGCTGTTCCCGTTGCACGAGCGGCTGAAGAAGCACGACACCGTCCGCGTGCGTCGCCGGCTGGAACAGACGCAATGGCTCTCGCCCGAGGCGCTTCGTGCGCTGCAGGTCGAGCGGTTGCGCGAGCTGCTGCGGGCCGCGGCGCAGACGCCCTACTACGCCCGCGTCTTCGCCGAGTCCGGTTTCGATCCTGCCGGGGTGGATTCGCTCGAGGCCCTGCAGCGCCTGCCCTTCCTGACCAAGCCGCTGATCCGCCAGCACAGCCGCGCGCTGGAACACCCGGGCGCCGTGGGGCTGGGGCGCTCGTCGACCGGGGGCTCGTCGGGCGAGCCGCTGATCTTCGGGCTCGGGCGGCTGCGCGTGTCGCACGACGTGGCGGCCAAGTGGCGCGCCACGCGCTGGTGGGGCGTGGACTACGGCGACCCCGAGGCCGTGCTGTGGGCCTCGCCCATCGAACTGGGCGCGCAGGACCGGGTGCGCCTGTGGCGCGACCGTCTGTTCCGCAGCCTGCTGCTGCCGGCCTTCGAGATGTCCGACGCCAAGCTCGACGACTTCGTGCGCCAGCTGCGCCGGCGGCGCCCACGCATGCTGTTTGGCTACCCGTCGGCGCTGGCCCATGTCGCGCGCCATGCCGAGCGGCGCGGCATGGCGATGAACGACCTCGGCGCCAAGGTGGCCTTCACCACCGGCGAGCGGCTGTACGACGAGCAGCGCGCCGTCATCGAGCGGGTGTTCGGCTGCCCCGTGGCCAACGGCTACGGCGGGCGCGACGCCGGCTTCATCGCCCACCAGTGCCCGCATGGCGGCCTGCACCTCACGGCAGAAGACATCGTGGTGGAGCTGGTCGACGCCGAGGGCCACGCCGTGCCCGCCGGCAGCGCCGGCGAGGTGGTGGTCACGCACCTGGCCTCGCGCGACTACCCGTTCATCCGCTACCGCACCGGCGACGTGGCCGTGCTCGACACCCAGCCCTGCGCCTGCGGCCGCGGCCTGCCGATGCTGCGCGAGGTGCAGGGCCGCTCCAACGACTTCATCGTGGCGCTCGACGGCACGCGCATGCAGAGCGCGGCACTCACCTACGTGCTGCGCGAGCTGCCGGGCATCGAGGCCTTCAAGATCGTTCAGGAGACGCTGCACCGCACCCAGGTGCAGCTGGTGGTGGATGGCAGCTTCCCGGCCGAGGGCGAGGCGCGCATCGCCGCCGCCTTCCGCCGCCGGCTGGGTGACGCGGTGGAGGTGGCCGTGCAGCGCGTGCCGGCCATCGCGCCCGAGAAGTCCGGCAAGTACCGCTACATCATCAGCCACGTGGCCGGTGCCGGCGAGGCGCCGGCCGCCCCGGATGCGCCCGCCGGCCGCCCGGTCGAGGAGGCGCACTGATGGCGGCCCTGGCGCTGGCGCGTGGCCTGGCCTCGATGCTGTCGCCCGCGGGTGAGCGCGGGCGGCTGTCGGTGCTGATCTTCCACCGCGTGCACGCCACGCCCGACCCGCTGTTCCCCACCGAGGTGGACGCGGCCGGCTTCGATGCCATGCTCGGCTGGGTGGGTGCGCTGTTCAACGTCATGCCGCTGGACGCCGCCGTGGCGGCGCTGCGCGAGGGCCGGCTGCCGGCGCGGGCCGCCGCCATCACGTTCGACGACGGCTATGCCGACAACGAGGAAGTGGCGCTGCCCATCCTGAAGCGGCATGGCATGACGGCCACGTTCTTCATCGCCACCGGCTTCCTGGACGGAGGGCGCATGTGGAACGACACCGTCATCGAGAGCGTGCGCCTGTGCCCCGACAGCACGCTCGACCTCGAGCCCATGGGGCTCGGGCGGCATCCCCTTCCCGACTGGGCGGCGCGCCGTGCCGCGGCGCTGGCCATCATCCGACAGGTGAAGTACCGGCCGCTGGCCGAGCGCCTGGCCGTGGTGGCCGAGGTGGCCGAGCGCGCGAGCGCCGCGCCGTCGGACCGGCTGATGATGCGTTCGGAGCAGGTGCGCGCGCTGCGCGCGGCGGGCATGCAGATCGGCGCTCACACCGTGAGCCACCCGATCCTGGCGCGCACCGGCAGCGACGAGGCGCGCGCCGAGATCGTGGCCAGCCGCGACGCGCTGCAGTCCTTGCTCGGCGAACGGGTGGGCCTGTTCGCCTACCCCAACGGCCGCGCCGGCACCGATTACGCGCCCGAGCACGCACGGCTGGCGCGCGAGCTGGGTTTCGATGCCGCCGTCACCACCGACTGGGGCGCGGCGGCCACCGGCACCGATCCACACCGCCTGCCGCGCTTCACGCCCTGGGACCGCAGCCGCGGGCGCTTCTGTGCGCGGATGCTGCGCAACCTGATGCAGGGGCGCGGCCCCGGGCTGGAGGGCTGATCGATGCGCGACATCGCCCTGGCCATGATCGTGCTGCCGTGGTGCGCCATGGCGCTGCGCTTTCCGTTCGCCGGCGCCCTGCTGTGGGTGTGGCTGGCGCTGATGAACCCGCACCGCCTGACCTTCGGGTTCATGTACGACGCGCCGATCTCGCAGCTCGCGGCCCTGTGCATCTTCGTGGGACTGTTCGTCAGCAAGGAGCGGCGCCAGCCCTTCGTGGCACCGCCCGCCATCTGGTTCGGCATCTTCATCCTCTGGATGTGCCTGACCACGGCGGCCTCCATCAACAAGGAAGCCAGCTTCGAGATGCTGGTGAAGGTGCTGAAGATCGACCTGATGGTGCTGGTGACGCTGATGCTGGTGCGCACCCGCCGCGAGATCATCGCGCTGGCCTGGGTGATGGCGATCTCGCTCGGCTTCTACGGCATCAAGGGCGGGCTCTTCACGCTCGCCTCGGGCGGCGCCCATCGCGTCTGGGGCCCGTCGGGCTCCTACATCGAGGAGAACAACGCGCTGGCGGTGGCCCTGATCGTGACGATCCCCCTGCTGCGCTTCCTGCAGACCACGCTCGAGAAGCGATGGCAGCGCTGGGCCATGACCGGCGCCATGCTGCTGTGCGCGGTATCGGTGCTGGGCTCGCACTCGCGCGGCGCGCTGCTGTCCATCGCCGCGATGGGCGCCCTGCTGTGGTGGCGCGGCAAGAACAAGCTGCTGACCGGCAGCATGCTGCTGCTGATGGTGCTGATGGTGCTGCCCATGATGCCCGAGCACTGGTGGGCGCGGATGGAGACCATCCAGACCTACCAGGAGGACACCTCCGCCATGGGCCGGATCGGCGCGTGGAAGATGGCCACGAACCTGGCTCTCGACCGCCTGCTGGGCGGGGGCTACGCCATCTGGCGCGCGGATCTCTTCGCCCGGTACTCCCCCGAGGCGCCGCTGGTCGTGTCGGCGCACAGCGTGTACTTCCACGTCATCGGTGAGCATGGGTTCATCGGCTTGTTCATCTACATCGCCATGTGGACGGCGACCTTCCTGTCGGGCGGCTGGCTGCGCAAGCACGCCGCGGGCGATCCGCGCACGCAGTGGGCGGCGACGCTCGGCGCGATGGCCCAGGTGTCGATCGTCGGCTTCGCAGTCGGCGGGGCCTTCCTGAGCCTGGCCTACTACGACCTGCCCTACTACGTGATGGCGCTGGTCGTCGCGGCCCGCTGGTGGGTGAAGTCGGGAGCCTGGCAGCACGAGCCGCCCTTCGAGCCCTTCGCCCGTTTCGCGGGTGTCCCCATCTTCGTCGGCGACCGGCTCAACCGGCCCGATGGCCTGGGGCCCGCGTCGCCGCAGCCGCCCGGCGCGGGCCTGCCGCGCCCGCCGGGCCCGGTCAGCGTGCAGCGACGAGGTTGACGAGATCCCGCAGCCACGGCCGCGGGTCGTCGGCGGACCAGACGAAGTAGCGCACGCGGGGCCTGGCGAAGTCGGCCACGAAGCGCAGCAGCTCGCGGCCCGGGCGCCGCACGAACATCGGGTCGGCGATGCGCCCGGGTTGCGCCACGATGCGAACCAGCCGCTTGAGCTCGGTGCTGAGCATGCGGCACCGCAGGGTCGAGGCTGGCGGGGGCAGATCGGGCAGGGGCAGGCCGAGCGCGGCCGCGTGGGCCAGGCGGGCAAAGCCTGCGCCGGCGTGCACCGCGAGCGGGAAGCTGCCCCAGAAGCGGCCGTTGATCTCCATCAGCACCGCGCGGTCCGTGGCCGGGTCCCAGCGGTACTCCACCATCGCCACGCCCTCCCAGCCGATGTGCTGGAGCAGCCGGATCGACAGCGCCTGAAGCTCGGCATGGCGGTCCAGCGGCACGGCGTCGCACACGCTGGAGTAGCCCCCTTCGGGCGGCCATTCGGCCACGCGGACGTGCTGGAAGCGGCGCACCGCCTGTCCGCGGTGCATGTAGAAGAACTGGCCCAGGCCCACGCCCGGGCAGTAGCTTTGCGCCATCGGCCAGCAGCCCAGCGGTGCGTAGCGCTGCATCGCCGCGCGCCACGCGGCCGCATCGTGCACGTACTCGGTCTTCAGCAGGCTCAGCCCATGCTGCCGCAGCAAGGGCGCCACGGCATTGGGATCGGCCCACTTCAGCACCTGCGGGTAGCGCAGCGTCGGCGCCAGCCGCAGGGCCTCGTCCAGGCTCCGCGGCGCGTGCGACTCGGGCACCGCGATGCCGACGCGGCGCGCCGCGTCGAGCGTGCGCGACTTGTCGAGCACCCACTGGAGCTGGTCGTGCCCGGGCAGCGCCGCCTTCACCGCACCCAGCTCCTGGCGGTGCTGGTCGAGCCAGCTCAGGTTGACCTCGGAGATGGCCAGCAGGCTGCAGGGCCCGTGTGCCTGGCCGAGTTCGCGGATGGTGCGGAGCAGCGCCTCGCTTCGTGGCTGCGTCACGACCAGACCCTGGGTGAGGTGGCGCGAGCGCAGCCCGATCGCGCCGGCGCTGTGTGCGATGCCGATCACCGGGACGCCGGCCCGGCCAAGCTCGCGCACCACCGCCAGGCCGATCTGCGTCTCGAGCCCGAGCACGATGCAGGGGTTCGCGAGGCGGCTCATCGCTGCCAGCGCCGGCGCAGTTGCTCCAGGGTGCGCCAGGCGGTCGGTCCCCAGCGCGCGCGGGCGCGCGCCGCCACGGGGGCCGGTCCGGGTGGCTCGAAACCCTGGCCCAGCGTGCGAACGCACAGCCGCGGTGCCTCGCGTTCGAGCCGGGCGCACAGCGCCTCGAAGCGGCGCACCACCACCCAGTCCGGCAGCGACTGCCCGGCCCGCAGCATCTCGAAGTTGTGCGAGACGATGACGAAGTCCCGTGCCCCCTGGCGCTCGGCATCGTCGAGGGCGTGGGCCAGCTCCGCCGCCCCGCAGGCGCCCACCTGGGCAGGCCTGAGGCGCCCGAAGCCGTCTTCGAACACCGTGACGGGCAGCGACCAGACCTGCTCCACCTGCGACGTGCGGTCGAAGTCGACCGTGTCCCGCAGGTCGGGCCCGCTGACCGCGTGGCAGCGGTTCAGGCTGCTGTCGATGTGCAGCCCGTTGCGTGCCAGCGCCCGGAAGGTGTCGCGGTTGGCGGCGAAGCTGCCCGAGCGAAAGGCGTTGACGCCTCGCGCTCCCGCCTCTCCGAGGAGCCGGAGCCCGTGGCCGATGAGTGCCGTCTGCTCGTCCAGGTCGTAGTAGGTGAGGTGCTGGCGCTTGCGCGTGACCTGGGGCAGCAGGGGTTCCAGAGCCTCGTCGGTCCACTCGGGGTGCAGGTGGAGCTGCACCTCGTGCCCGCCGGCCTGGATCAGCGCCACCACCTCGCGAAGAGGCGCAAGCCCGAACCGCGCCGCGAACAGGGGTTCGACGAAGAACACCCCCTTGAGCCCGTGGCGCTGCAGGATGCGCAGCGTCTCGGGGAGGGCGAACTCGCCATGCGGCGAGCGGCCGTACACGTAGCGCTCGAACGCGGCCGGAAAGCGCTGGTCCAGCTCCTGCCAGCTGTTGCACCAGATCTCGATGTCGAACGTGAGGTAGACGTTCATGGTTCGGCGGCGCGGCTGCCCGCGGCCCGCAGTTCGGCGGCGAGGCCCTCCACCGATGAGCGGATCAGGTTGAAGCAGGTGAGGAAGTACGCGTCGGACAGCTTGTGGGGATCGTGCAGGTGCAGGCGCCGCGGAGCGGCCCAGTGGCCCAGCAGTGCCACCTGCGAAGCGGGCACGCCAAGCGCCACCAGGCGCCGCGCGTGGCGCGCCTCCATCACGAGCAGCAGGTCGCTCCGCTGGCGCGGCCAGTCCGCCAGTGGCGTGGCCCGGTGAGCGTCCAGCGACACGCCCAGCCCGGGTGCCAGGCGCCGGGCGGCGTCGGTGGCGGGTGCACCCGCCGTCGTCGAGAGCCCCAGCGACCCGCAGCGCAGCCCGTGCTGGCGCGCCACCTGCTCGGCGAACGCACTGCGGTTGATGTTGCCCAGGCAGACGAACACCACGCGGTCGAAGCCTGCGAGATCGGGCTGCAGGAACGCGTCGAGCCGACCCAGGCCATATTCCAGTTCGGCCAGGCCGGCGCGCACCCATCCCCGCCAGGTGCCGTGGTTGCCGTCCAGGTGGCTGCGCCAGCGGCGCCACGCACCGCCTGGCAGCCGCTGCGGGGCGCGCGGCGTCATCGTCAGGCCACCCGCCAGCGCGGCGCCTTGGCCCGCAGCCACTGCTCCAGCATCATCAGGATCCACACCATCTCGCCGAAGTAGCCGGGGTGCTCGGCCAGTCGCCGCGTCAGCAGGGGTTCCACGAAGTCGCGTCGCACCACGCCGCGGTCGGCCAGGCCGTGAAGCGAATCGGTGGCCAGGCGGCGCAGGCCGTCGTGCTGCAGCGCCCACACCCCGAAGGGCAGGCCGAATCCGTGCTTCTTCTTCTCGATGATCTCGTCGGGCAGGAAGCCCCGCAGCGCCTCCTTGAAGAACCATCGCAGCTGTGGCCCGCGCAGCTTCCAGTCGCTGGGCAGCGTGAGGGACAGGTCCAGCAGCGCGTCGTCGAGCATGGGGTAGGCCACCCCGACGCCGGCCAGTCCGCAGGCCGCGTTGACCTTGGGCAGGTCGCTCTCGGCGAGCGTGAAGCGCCAGTCGTAGGCCAGTTCCCGGTTGAGCTCGCTGCAGGGGCCCTCGGTGCCGTTCCACACCTCGCGCTGCAAGGCCAGCGAGGCCTCCGCGCCAGCCTCGGCCAGCACCGCCGGCGACAGCACCGAGGCCGGCCCCAGCCGCATCACGAGGTTGTAGAGCTGCAGGCGGTCGGGCATCGGCAGCCGGGCCTGCTCGATGTAGCTCTCGGCCTTGCGGAACAGGCGCGTGTCCTTCAGCAGCGGCAGTCGCACGGCGGGCTCGACGAGCAGGCTGCGCAGCGCGCCGGGCACGCGCGCGTAGTGCGCGAACAGGCGCTGCTTCGCATAGCGCGCGTTGCCGCCGTAGAGCTCGTCGCCGCCGTCGCCGGCCAGCAGCCGCGTCACGCCGTCGGCCTGCGCCATGCGCGCACAGCACCAGGCCGGCAGGCACGACGAGTTGCCGAAGGGCTGGTCGAGGTGGGCCGCGAGCATCGGGATGCCGTCCACGAGGTCCTGCGGCGTCACGTAGTACTCGTGGTGGCGCGTGCCGAAATGGCGGGCCGCGAGACGCGCGTACTCCATCTCGTCGTAGCCCTGGGCATCGAACCCGATGGAATAGGTGTCGGGCTTCGGGCCGTCCAGGCCGGCGAGCATGCCGGCCACCGTGGAGCTGTCGGTGCCGCCGCTGAGAAAGCACGCGGGGCGGTGGGCGTCGCGCGTGGAGGCCACGGCGTCGCGCAGCGCCGCGCGGAAGCGGTCCTTCGCCTGCGCGAACCCGAGGCCCGGCTGCTCGTCGAAGCGGGGTCGCCACCAGCGCCGCACGTCGAGGCGGCCGGCCTCCAGCACGGCACAGTGCCCGGCCGGCAGGCGCCGCACGCTGCGGAACACGGTGCGCGGCGACGGGATGACGTGGAAGTACAGGTAGTCGAACAAGGCCTGCGGGTCGATCGCCTCGTCGGCCGTGGCCAGTGCGTCGGCGCGGTCGGCCCAGCGCAGGGCGGGGCCGTCCTGGCGGTAGCACAGGGTCTGCATGCCGAAGCGATCGACCGCCAGCCAGGTGCGCTGCTGCGCATCGCGCAGCACGACGGCGAAACTGCCGCCGACCTCGTTCAGCACCTCGGGCAGCTCACGCGCGCCGCAGGCCTGGAGCCAGGCTTCGGCCGACTGCCCGGTCTCGAGCAGCTGCTGTGCTCGGGTGTCGCGGAACCGGGGTTGGCCAGCGGCCAGGAGGATGGATGACGGCATCGGGGGAGGGCGGCAGGCGGGGCTCCGCGGGCAGGGCAGAAGGCGCACGCGGCGCAGGCCCCACGGCAGCGGCGGCGCAGTGTATGCGGCCGTGCGAAAAGTCCGGCGTTGCCGCCGCGCGCGTGGCGCACGCAGGCGCCGAAGCCGCGAACAGTGCCACGGCCCGCGGGGTGCCGCCAATAATCGCGGGCTCCCTGTGGGTAGGGTGAAAGCGGGAGAGGATGAAGGTTCGCAGGGCGTTGGGAATCACCGGCATCTCGCAGGCGGTGACGTTCGTGCTGTCGTTCGCGAGCGTGGTCATCGTCTCGCGGCTGCTCAAGCCCGAGGAGATCGGCATCTACTCGGTGGCCGTGTCGGTGCTGGGCCTGGCCCACATCTTCCGCGAGTTCGGCGTGGGCGACTACCTCGTTCAGGCGCGCAGCGTGGGGCCGCAGCAGTTCCGTGCCGCCTTCAGCGTGGCCATCCTCACGTCGTGGCTCATCGCGCTGGCCCTGTTCCTGCTGCGCGGCCCGATGTCGGCCTTGTACGGGCACGAGGGCATCGGCCAGGTGCTGACGCTGCTGGCGGTGAACTTCATCGTGCTGCCGCTGGGCACGCCGGTGATGGCGATGATGCGCCGCGAGATGCAGTTCAAGCGCGTGGCCGGGCTGCAGATCTTCGGGGCGGTGGTGCAGACCGGCGTCACCATCGGTGCGGCGTGGCTGGGGCAGAGCTACCTCAGCATGGCCTGGGGATCGATCGCGATGACGCTGTCCAAGGTGGTGGTCGTGAACGTGATGCGCCCGGGCGAGACCTTCATCCTGCCGGGCACGCAGGGCATCCGCGAGGTGCTCAGGTTCGGCGGCGTCTCCAGCTCGGCAGCGGTCGTGCGGCAGGCCGGCGCCGCGGCCCCCGACCTGATCCTCGGGCGCACGCTGGGCTTCGCCGAGGTGGCGCTGTTCAGCCGTGGCGTGGGGCTGTACCGGATGATCGTGGAGCGGGTGTACGCGCTGGTGCGCGGCGTCCACTTCCCCAACTTCGCCAATGACCTGCGCAAGGGCGGCGACGGCGCCGCGCTGTACTGCCGTGCCACCAACTACCTGGTGGGCGTGGTGGCACCCGTGCTGGCGGTGCTCGCCGTGCTCAGCCACCCGCTGATCCTCTTCGTGTTCGGCGAGCAGTGGAGCCGCAGCGTGTGGGTGTCGGTCGTCGTCTGCACCGCCTCGCTGCTGACCGCCCCCTACTCGCTCTGCTCGCTGTCGCTGACGGCGGCCGGCCGCGTGGGCGTCAACCTCAAGGTCGAGGCCGCGGCCCAGGGTGCCAAGGTGCTGCTGTTGCTGAGCTCGATCTGGTGGCCGCTGGAGAAGGTGGTGCTTCTGCTGGCCCTGGCCTACCTGTGCGAGGCCGTCGCCTCGCAGTGGGCGCTGGGCCGTGTCTTCGGACTCGGGCCTTGGGCGCTGCTGAAGGCCATCTGGCGCGGCCTCGCGCTCGCGCCGTTCGCCGCGGCCGTGCCGGCGCTGGCCGTGGGCCTGGCGCACCACTGGGGCGTGCTGAACGAGCAGCGCCTGGCGGTGCTGCTGCTCGGCAGCGTCGGCGCCGGGCTGGGCTGGGTGGTCGGCCTGATGGTGCTGTCGCACCCGCTGAAGTCGGAGCTGGCGCGCGTGTTGCGCTGGATGCGCCCGGGGAGCCGAACCGCATGAACGCCACCCTGCCGACACAACGACCGCCGGGCGCCTGGATGGCGGTGGTCATTCCGTACTTCCAGCGCGAGCCCGGCCTGCTGCGGGCCTGCGTCGGCTCCATCCTGGCGCAGCAGGGCGTGGCACCCTGCGAGGTGATCGTCGTCGACGACAGCTCGCCGCACCCGGCCACCGACGAGCTCGCCGAACTGCTTCCGCTGCACCCGCAGATCCGCGTCATCGTGCAGCCCAACGCCGGCCCCGGCGCCGCGCGCAACCGCGGCCTGGCCGAGGTGCGCCCGGGCACGCGTTTCGTGGCCTTCCTCGATTCCGACGACGAGTGGCTGCCCGACTACGCCGCCACCGCGCAGGCCGCCTTCGAGGCGGGTGCCGACCTGTTCTTCGCCAACAGCCGCCGCTACGGCAACGACAAGACGCGCTTCGAGTGGGCCGAGGGCAGCGGCACCGAGCTGCGGCCTGCCGAGCACGAGCCCGTGCCGGGCGTGGACGGGCTGCACCTGTACCGCGGCGACTTCTTCGATTTCGCGATCCGCCGCAGCGGCATCATCAGCACCTCGACGCTGGCTTTCCGCTTCGAGCACCTGCCCGCGCTGCGCTTCGAGGGCCGCCTCTTCAACGGACAGGACCGCTACTTCAAGCTGCAGCTCGCGCTGCAGGCCCGCCGCAGCGCCTTCGGCATGCGCGTGGGCGCCACCGAAGGCCGCGGCATCAACATCTTCGACAGCTCGCAGTGGGGCTCGGGCAAGTCGCTGAACCTGTTGCTGAACTACCTGCGGCTGACGCAGCTGATCCTGGCCGAGCTGCCGCTGAAGCCCGCGCAGCGGGCCCATGTGCAGTCGCAGCGTGCCGGGCTGCGGGCCGACGTGGCCAGCACCGTGATGCACCAGCTGCGCAGCGGCATCCCGCTGCGGCGCGACCTGCTCTGGCAGTGCTTCAGCGCCGACCCCGGCGCGGCCTGGATGTTCGGGCCCAACGTGGCCAGGGCGCTGTGGCGCCGCGTTGCCGGGGCGCGCACCCGTTCCGAAGGGAGAACCTGACTTGAGTTCCGAGCAATGGCCGCTGGTGTCGGTGGTGGTGCCCGTCTACAACGGCGAGAAGTACATCGAGGACTGCCTGCGCAGCATCCTCGAGCAGGACTACCCGTCGCTCGAGCTGATCGTCGTCGACGACGGCAGCAGCGACGGCACCGAGGCGCGCGTGCGCGGCCTCGGCGACGCGAGGGTGCAGTTCCACCGCCAGGCCAACAGCGGCTCGGCCGTGGCGCGCAACCGGGGCGTCGAGCTGGCGCAAGGCGAGTTCATCGCCTTCAACGACAGCGACGACCTCTGGGCCCCGCACCGCCTGAAGCAGCAGGTGGCCTTCCTGCGGGCCCAGGGCACCGGGGCGGGCGACTACCAGGCCGTGTGCGGCCGCTTCATGGCCGTGCCCGATGCCTTCAGCCGCGCCGACGCCGCCGCCCAGGCCTACCAGGCCGAGCCCGTGCTCGACGAGAGCAAGAGCGGCTACACCTACCTGCGCCTGCTGGAGAGCTCGATCTACCACGTGGACTGCCTGCTCGTGCGCGCCGGCCTGATGAAGCGCATCCGCTTCAACCCCGACTACCGGCGCGGCCAGGACTTCGACTTCTTCCTGCAGCTGGCGCAGGCCACGCCGATCGCGCAGCTGGACAACCTGTACGCGTTCTACCGCCAGAACCCGACGAGCATCACGCGCAAGCCCTACCTGCGCAACTTCAGGGCCGAGATCCTGGCCGCCGCGATGCAGCGCTTCGGTCCGCGCGACCAGCTCGGCCGCGAGTTGCCGCCCGGCAAGCTCGACGCCATGCTGGCCATCAGCTGGTTCGGGCATGGTTTCGAGCTGTACCGCGCACGCTGGTTTTCGGCCGCCGCGCGTTCGTTCCGGCTCTCGCTGCGCCACCGCCCGTTGCAGCTGGGCGGCTGGCGCCACCTGCTGATGTGCGCCCTGCGCTGGCCGCAGGACCAGACGCCGCCGGCCCCGGCGGCGCGCCGCTGAAGGCGGCGTCGGGCGTGGGACGCCAGCTCGAGCGCCTGCAGCACTGGTGGCGCCTGAAGCCTCCGCTGCCAGGCGTCGACGAGGCCGTGCGCCAACGGCTGGCCGCGCCGGGCATCACGGCGGGGCAGGCGGCCGAGGCGCTGGTCGACTACTTCTGGCAGACCCACCAGCACGCGCTCGACCGCCACGGCACGCTGGCCGACTACCCGGGCTGGCCCAGCATGTACGGCGCGCGCAACGACGCCATCGAGGGCACGGCGCGCCTGGCGCCGCTGTGGGCCGTGTGCGTGGCCGGGGGCTTCGGCCCGCCGGCGCGCGTCGAGGCCATGCGGCGGCACCTGGAGCGCCTGTTCGCGCACGGCTGCGACCCGGCGCACCCCGGATACTTCGGCGCCATCGGTGACCGCAGCACGCTCATCTGCGAGGCCCATGACCTGGCCCTGTCGCTGTGGATCTCGCGCGAGCAGGTGTTCGAGCGGCTGCCCGCCCGCGTGCAGCAGCGATGCACCGACTGGCTGGCCCAGGCCGTGGGCCGGGCCACGGCCGACAACAACTGGCACCTGTTCGTGGTGATGGTCGATGCCGTGCTCGCGCAGCTTCGACCGGGCCATCGCTTCGTCAGCGACGACCGCTGGCAGCGGATCTGGAGCTTCGAGCGCGCCGATGGTTGCTTCGTCGACGGCCCCAAGGGCCACGTCGACCTGTACAACGCCTGGGGCTTCCACTACCCGATGGGCTGGCTGGCGCGCATCCGGCCCGAACTCGGGGCCGGGCGCATCGACGAGGCGCTGGCCGGCTTCTGCGGCTGGTACGCGTGGCTGTTCACCGAAGAGGGCATGCCGCTGTTCGGCCGCAGCCTGTGCTACCGCCACGCCAGCAGCGCACCCTTGTTGCGCTGTGCGGCGGTCCGCCCCGATGTCGTGCCGCCGGGCGTGGCTTCGGCGGCGTTCCTCGCCGTCTGGCGCTGGTTCAGCCGCGAAGGCGGCCTGCGGGCCGGCCGGCCGACACAGGGGGTGTTCGACGACGACCTGCGCTGGCTGGATGTCTACAGCGGCCCGGCCAGCAGCCTGTGGGGCGTTCGATCGCTCGTGGAGTTCCTCGCGGGCGATGCCGCCGTCCGCGGTGCCACCCCGGAGGCGCTCCCTGCGCACGGCGGGCGGTTCGATCGCTTCGTGGACGGCCTGGGCGCACGCGTCCGCGCCGCAGACGGCAGCGCCGAGCTGCTGTTCCCAGGCGAGCCCGGGCCCGTGGTGCCCGTTCGCGAGCCCAGCTGGCGCGACACCCTCCGGCAGTGGCGCCATGCCACGGCCAGCCGGCCCGACAACAACCGCCTGAAGGCCGGCGAGAAGCGCTTCGACAGCGGGCTCGATCTCTACCGGCGGCGCTGAGAGCGCCGACCTCACTCCAGCAGGCGCAGCCGTTCGAGTTCGGCCACCTGCAGCACCGTGCGCATGTACCAAGGGCTGTCGCTGTTGCGCGTCAGCCAGTCCCACGTCAGCCGGCCCTTCAGGTAGCGCAGGTCCAGCGCCTGCGTGAGTGCCCGGTCCAGGGTGTGCAGGTGGCGGCTGAACTCGGCACGTGTCTCCCGGTAGTACGGCAGGTCTTCGGCCCTCATGACCGCCCGGGCCTTCTTGTCCTGGTAGGGCACGTCGGCGAAGCGGGGGTAGGCGCGCCGGATGACCTCGTCGTGCAGGCGGTTGTCCTCGACATGCGCCGGATCGAGCTCGAACAGCAGGTCGAAGAGCTCGTGGTCGAGGTAGGGCGCGTGGACCACCGGCACCTGGTGCAGGATCGCGTACGGGATGCTGGCCACGCAGCGCCGGGTGCGGTTCCAGAACACGAAGGACAGCACGGGGTTGGGGCGGTCGGCATGGCGGCGCAGCTCGGGCACCAGGCGTTCCACCGCAGCGTCGAGGGACCAGGTCGCATACGCCTGCCGGCTCAGCACGGACTTCAGCGCCCGCTCGTCGGCGGAAGCGCCCAGGATCCGGCGCGCCAGCGGCTCCAGGCTTCCGTCGCGGAAGAGTCCGAGACTGCCCCGGTCGAGCATGAAGCCGCCCGACAGCACCGAACCCGCCAGTCCGTCGTACAGCACCTCGCAGCGCCCCGCCAGATGCGATGCCAGCGGCACCACCCATCCATGCCCGCCGCCGCAGTGGTTGGTGAGCACCACGTCCCGCAGCGAGGCCTCGAAGTACGACGAGGGCCGCTCGATCTCGTCGTGCCGGATGCCCAGGCGCCGCGTCAGTTCGCGCGCCACCTGCACGTCCTGGTTGGTGGCCGGCGGGCGGTAGCGCAGCGTCGGGCAGTGCTGCGGCACCGCACCCTGGCGGGCCAGCTCCAGCAGGATGTGACGCGAGTCGCGGCCGCCGCTGATCGGCACCGTGAACCGCGGATGCCGGGGCAGGCGGCGGCTGATGGCCCGCGCGAACCGCTCGCGGTAGGCCTCGGCCGCGTCGTCGAACCCCAGACCGTGCACGCCATGGCACAGCCCGAAGGGTCTGCTGCGGATGGACAGCTGCCCCTCGCGCCAGGTCAGCACCGAGTCGGGCGGCAGGAACTTCACGTCCTTGAACGGCGTGTCGTCGGCGATGAAGTGGCCGAGGCGGTGAAACACCGCCAGCGCCCCGTGGTCGAGCTCGCGCGCGGAGTTGCCGCGCACCACCTGTTCCAGCGATGGCGAGACCCAGATCGATTCGGCGCGTGCGCAATAGAACAGGGGATGGATGCCGTAGCGGTCGTTCTCGACGGTCAGCGTCTCGCCGTTCCAGCGCCACTGCACGAAGATGCCGTCGTCCCGACCAGGCCGCGCGCCCGCGAACCGTGCGCCACAGAGCTGCGCCGCGCTGCCCGACAGGCGCAGGTCTCCCGGAAGCCTGCGAATGCCCAGATGCGGCTTCCCGTCCGGGGTGGCCCGGGTCATGTTGGAGCGGGAGGACATCGAGCCCTATGTTGACACCGCCGCTGCGGCAGTGCCCGGGGCCGTTTCGCCAGCGCCACCGCCCTGGGCGGCTGGCCGTGCCCTGGGACCTAGGCCCCGGTGCCCACCCGCAGGCCGGCAAGGCCCTTTTCGCAGGTCGGCATCGCGAGTGCCTCGAGCGCCGGCCACTCCTGGCGCCATCGGCGGACGCATTCGATCTCTTCCGGCCGTGCGGCATCGTCCAGCAGCACCACCGCGCCCGGCTGCATCTGCTGGCGCAGCACGGGCACGGCCGGGTAGCGCGGCAGTGCGCTCACGAACCAGGGCGGACCATCCACCACCAGCAGGTCGATGCGCAGCCCTTCGGGCAACGCGGCGCTGTCGTACCAGTCGGCACTCCAGCCCGGCAGCTGCAGGGGCTTCAGCGGCGCGTCGTACACGGTGGCATGGGCCTCCAGGCCCTCGGCGCGCAGCAGGTCGCGCGTCTTCTGAGCGAACGCTGGATCGTGCTCGAGGCTGTGCACGTGACCCACGCCGGAGATCTGCGCACAACGTGCCAGCACCAGCGTGCTGATGCCACTGCTGCACTCGACCACCACCGCAGGTCGCCGCTCGAGCGACAGTTCCATGGCGGCCCGCAGGAAGTCCGGCGAGGCCGCCCAGCCCCGGGTGCGTGGCAGCGGGTGGCGCAGCCCCAGGCGCTGCCGGAGCGCCAGCAGCGACTCGGCCTGGGTGAAGGCGTTGGCGGTGTCCACGGGCAGTTGCGCCCGCAGCGCCGCCAGGCTGCGCGACAGGCGCTGGTACACCAGCCACAGCGCCAGCAGGGTGGCGCCGGCAAGGACCGCGAGCAGGACCAGCAGGACGAGCACGGTGCCGGCCGGCAGATGAAGTTCCAAGGTCAGGCTCCTCGTGGGTCGACCGGGCCGCCGGGGACGTACCGCTGGCGCCCTTCCCAGCGGTTGCGGGCTGCGCCCCGGTTGAGCACCCGCGCGCCGAAATGGCCGAGCGCCTGGATCCAGCCGTCGACGTGGCCGCGATGGAACGCGATCAGGCCGGTGCGGTCGCGGCGCCGGCTCATCCACTCGGCCTTGTAGGCGTCGTCGCCGGCCAGGAAGTCGATCTCGTGCACTTGATCGACATCGAGCACGTGCTGCGTGAGCTGCGCCGAGACCAGCGTGCCGACGCCCAGCCGTGCCTGCCGCTCGTCGTAGGCGAGCTTGTAGATCGAGGCGGCGCCGCGGTGCACCAGCCAGAGCTGGGCGGCCACGGGCTCACCGGCCACGTAGCACAGGCCCAGCCGCAGCCAGCCTTCGCGGTGGGCGTGGCGCGCCAGCGCCGCCACGAACGTGAGGTAGGGCTCGGGCTTCTTCCAGCTGCGGGCGTAGACACGGCCGAAGTCGGCGATGGCGGCGTCCAGCCGAGACTCGTCGCAGCCGGGCGTGACGAGTTCCAGCCGGCAGTCCGGCCGTCCCAGCAGCCGCCGCTGCGTGCGCACGATGGTGTTGCGCAGCCGGCTGGGGCGCGAGGCCAGGTAGTCGCTCCAGCGCTGCCCCGCGCAGGGGTGGTGCCAGTTGCCGAAGGTGAAGTACTCGTCGACCCAGTAGCCGCGCTCGCGCAGGGCCGACGTGAGCGCGGGCCAGAACGGGTCGGCCGGGTCCAGCGGGTGCAGCTTCAGCGACGCGGCGCCTCGGGCCCGGAGCCAGGCGGCCAGCGCGCCGGCCTGGGCGTGCGCCGCCTCGGGCGCCGACGAGGGCGCCGAATACAACGCGGCGTAGTAGTTCGACAGCGACTCGAAATGCCCCGGCCGCCGCTCCAGCAGCGGCAGGCGGGTGGCGCACCCGTCGCCCGAGACCTCGGGCAGCCACAGCCGGCTGCCGTGCTGGGGGCACTGCCGGTGCAGCAGATCGAACCAGCCCGGGGTCGCGAAGGGATGCGCCGCGCGGGCGGTCTGCCCGGCCCACGACGGCTGGCGCTGCCAGGCCTCGAACGACGACTCGGCGTGTTCGGCAGGCCCCTCGCCGCTGTCGCCGGACCGGTTGCCGCCGACCAGGCGCTGGACGCGCCGCCCCGCCGAGCGCGCGAACTGGCCGACCGTCTTGCGCAGGAAGACCTTCGCCGGCCCGGGGTCCAGTGCGTGAAGGTAGACGTAGCTGCTGGAGCGCCCGCGCAGCGCCCGCCGTGGGCGCGCGTTCACCCACCACCGGCCGAAGGGGTCGCGGTCCTCGTTGAACCACAGCTTCTCGTCGCGCTGCACCTGCGGCGGCACGGGCTGGCCGGTCTGGTGCAGGTACTCCACCAGCGGCAGGTTCACGCCGTTGGCGATGCACAGCCCCACCCAGAAGTCGGTGCGGCCGATCGTCGGCTCGATGACCCACAGGCTGCCGTCGGTGTCGCGCTTCAGCTCCAGCGACACCGGCCCCGAGAGGCCCAGCCCCTCGAAGAACCGCAGCGTCTGCGCGTGCACGGCGTCGTCCACCAGGGGCTCGGCGATGGACGTGTGGCCCATCGGCCGCGAGCGCAGCTTGTGGCCGTCGAAGCGCGCGAGCGGGCGCCCCCGGTCCAGGTAGAGCGCGCTGAAGTGGATGCGCGTGTCGTCGCCCGGGATGAAGCGCTGCACCAGGAACGGCAGGTCCTGCGCGTGGCGCCGTGCGAGCTCGCGCAGGGCATCGGCGTCCCGGGGCAGGGCCGTCTTGAAGCTGGACAGCGGCCGCGCCGGCTTGGCGATCATCGGAAAGCCGATCGTCGCGGCGGCGGCCTCGACGTCGTCGGCGCGGCCGAGCACGAAGGTCTGCGGGTATCGAACCCCCGTGGCCTGGCACCGCGCCTCCAGTGCCGGCTTGTCGAGCAGGGGCACCAGCCGCTCGCGGCCCTCGGCCCAGCTCAGCGCATAGCGGCCCTGCAGTCGCGGCCAGTGCTGGCCCAGGGTGCGCACCATGCTGTCGTTGGTGAGGAACAGCACCGGAGGGCCGGGCGCCACGATGCGCGCCGCCAGCGCCTGCAAGGCGGTGATGAGCGCCTCGCCGTGGATGCCGGGCACCATCACGACGCGGGCCAGTCGGGTTCGCGCGCCCGGCAGCGCCGGGTTGGCCTCGAGGGCGATCACCGGCACGCCGCCGGCATGCAGCGCGCGCACCATCGCCAGACCGTGGCCGCAGACGCCCACCACCACCGCGGGGGGCACGCTGAACTCGAGGTCGGTCATGGTGCCGACGCCGCCCCGGCCGGCGCGGCTGCCACGGCGCCCGAGGCCGGCGTGGCGGGC
>JACCDR011086117.1_pt1 | contig 18097 bp, 33 predicted proteins | sample 7446431 | NCBI WGS metagenome assembly JACCDR01 (sample SAMN15323443, study PRJNA562643) | freshwater metagenome | isolation source: river surface water | place: USA:Blue River Watershed | collected 2017-08-17
AACGACAGCCGGGCGGCGAGGGTGTGCTCCGAGCCGCGGTTGCCGACCTTCAGCTCGAACCCGAGCCCGCCGAAGCCGCCGCCGATGACGAGTTCCCCGCCGAGGGTGCCGCGGTCGCCGGCCGGGATCGGGCCGGGCAGCCTGTAGCCGCGGGCGGCGTCCTTCGCCCCGGCGTTCTTCGCCGCGAGCCACGCCTTGTGGTACTCCGCGCTGTCCTCGGGCGGGAACGGGGTGTCCCACGGGCCGAGGTACCGGTCGCCGAGCGCGTACACGTCCGGGTCGAGGCTGCCTTGCAGGTGGCCGCGTCGCCCGCACCGGGAGCAGCACACCCAGCGGGAGCGGCGGCCGACGTCGGGCGTGGTGGGTGTGCCGCCGCCGACGGGCGAGTCGTAGCCGTCCACGACCGGGCGGTGCCCGAACAGCCGGCACAGCAGGACCGGCCGGGGCACCCGGTGGGCGAAGAACCCGATGTGGACGAGCTGGCGACCGCGCCGGCCGCCGTCACGCTTGAGGTAGTTGACGAGGAACGTGTGCAGGCGGCCTTCCTTGCTCACTGGGCCCGCCCGACGTTGAGCCCGCCCGGCGGGGAGATCATGACCCGGCCGGTGTCGTCGCCGCGGGTCTTGACGACGTACCCGACCGTGTCGCCGTAACCGGTCGTGATGACGTGCTCGGGTGCCGGCGGTGTCTGGTGCGCGGCGAGCTGACCGGCGGCGAACCCGCGCTGGTACTCGTGGCGCAGCAGCATCCTCAGGAGACGTTCACCACTGCTCTTGATCGAGTAGACGAGGTCGGACAGCGGGTCCAGCAGGACCGCCATGCACTCGTCCAGGTCGATCCCGTCAAGCGGCTGTGGGAGGTCAGTGCCTCGCTGGTCGGTCGGTTCGGTCGTCATCGTTTCCCCCATCGGTGGCGATACGGTGCGGCAGGTCCAGCTCAGGGGGCATGAGCGGGGAACGTTCGGCGTGCTCGGCCTGGAACCCGACCGCGCCGACGGCGCGGGTGACCGCTGCGCTGTCGGTGGCTTTCCACAGGTCGAGGGCGGTCTTCTTGACGGTGGCGAGCGGGTCGCAGGACTCGACGACGATCTGGTGCCCGCCGGCGGTGATCTCGACTCGGGCGGGGGCCTGGTCGGTGGCGAGCGCGGTCCGGCGGGTCACGCGGCGCGCCACCGGGCGCGGCCGGGCAGTGACCGGCGGAGGGTGTACAGGTGGCGGGGGCAGCGGCAGCAGTACCAGCCGCGGGCGTCGGTGTGCCAGTGGTGACCGTCGCAGGTCGGGGTGCGCCAGCGCGTCCACCATCGCATTTCGCACCCCCCGCGCGGTCGTGCAGAGGCCACCCCCTACACGACTCAGGGTAACCGTTCAAGCACTGAATGCCACGAAGTGCTGAAGTGCGGACCGTTTTGCTACCGTTCGCCGCCCTGCTGGCGGGCCCCGGGAGGGGGACCGCAACCGAACGGCTCCCGCGGTTCGCCGCAACTCTCCGTACTCACCGGGTTACGGTGAGGAACGTAGCAGGACTCGCGGCCGGCCCATCCAGGGACAGGATGGCCTCCGTCAGACCGTGACTTCCCTTTCCGCCTTGCGGACGGCGTGCCTTGGCTTGCCGCCGACCGCGGGTCCTGCTGCATCGGCCGAAACAGGCGACGACGCGGGGAGGCACCATGGTCACCGCGATCCGCCACTGGGGCAGCGCGACGGAGCTACGCATGATCGTCACCAACGCGCGGAGCGTCTACATCGGCGGCCCCAACGACGGCGAGGAACTCGTCCACGCCGCCCGGGTCCGGCCCTGGCCGCTCTACCTCGGCATGGCCGCCCGCGACGGCGGCCGGCACACCTACGAGCTGGACGTCGCCGCGACCACCGATGAGCGCGCCGTCTACCGCTACGCCGGGCACCGGCCGGTGCACCAGTGATCGGTGTCCCCTGCTGCCGCGACCGCTGGTCCGAGATCATCCCTGGCCTGTTCATGGGTGGCCACACCTACATCAGGCAGGGCGTCGAGCTTGCCCAAGTCGTCGTCGACCGCGAGTTCGACCTGGTCCTCAGCTTCCACCAGAAGTACGGGTGCGGGCCGGCCGTCGGCGTCCGCCGCCACTACGCTGTCATCCCCGACGGGCCCTACCTGACCCCGGAGCAGATCAGCACCGTCCAGGACTTCGCCGCCGACGGAGCCCGCGAGATCGGCGCCGGCCGGAAGGTCCTCGCCCGGTGCGCCGCCGGCTACAACCGCTCCGGGCTCCTCGCCGGGTTCATCCTGACCCGCCTCGGCTACCCCGCCGAGGACTCCGTCCAGCTCATCCGCCGACGCCGCTCCCGCCACGCGCTGTGCAACGCGTACTTCGTCGACCTGATCCACGCCGACGAACGGGAGTTCAGCCGTAGCCGCGACGCGACCCGGGCCCACGGCTTGCAGGTCCTCCGCGACACCGGCCACCTCGACACCCCGGCCGGTGACCGGTGACCCGGCTCCTACACGGACGCCGCGACCAGCAGCATGGCGTTGCGCTCGTACTCAGCGGCGTCGCCGATGTACCGGAACACGACGGGGGACTTGTCGCCCCAGCCGCCCTGCCGCGCGATCGACAGCACGTCGGCGCCGTTGGCGTACGCCAAGCTCGCGCCGGTGCGGCGCAGCACCCCGTGCGGGGACAGCTCGTCAGCGTTCTCGACGCCGGCGATCAGCGCGGCGCGCAGGATGATGTGCTCCAGCGTGGACGGGTCCAGGCGCAGCCCCATCTCCTGCCGGCCGGCCCACTTCCCGGTGCCCTGGATGTTGTCCCACCGGTCGACCGCGCGGAACGCGGGCCCGTCGTCGATGCCGTGCTCGTGCAGCCGCTGCCGCCACGCGTCCCAGGCGCGGTGCGGACACAGGTCCGGCTGGGTGTCCCAGCGCGGGATCTTCGGGGAGCGGGACTTCCCGGTCTTCGTGTACGGCACGTAGACCTTCAGCCACTTCCCGCGCCGCTCCGGCTTGACGCCGTCGATGTCGATCGCGGACAACTCGGACCGGCGGGCCATGATGTTCAGGCCCATGGTGAGCATCGCCCGGTCACGCAGGCCCGCGTTCGTCTCGGTGCTGCACGCAGCGACCAGCTCGGCGAAGGTGGGCAGGTCGATCGCGGGGGAGCCGACGCCGTCCTGGACGTGCTCGCGGGCGCGCTGCTTGGCGTGCTTCTCGACGATGCCGCGGGCCAGGTCCCGGTCGGGGATGTTCTCCCCGCACGCGCGGTGCAGCGCGGCGACCGCGGACAGCGCGACGTTGATGCTGGCCGGCGCCATGCCGACCAGCCCCTTGTTCTTGCCGCGGGTGATCGGGCGGGTCGTCAGCCAGATCGCGAAGCCCTCGATGGTGAACCGGTGCGCGGGGATCTCCCGCCGGCCGGTGGCCGCGCAGTAGTCGAGGTAGTAGCCGGCGTAGCGGCGGAACCCGCGGCGCGTCGACTCCGACAGCCGGTCCCGGTGGTAGGAGAACGCTCGCGGGTCGCGGTGCTCGTCGTCGTCGGCGCCGAGCGGGTCGAGGCGCGCCAGGAGCCGGTCGTAGGAGTGCGGGGTGTCGCCGATCGGGGACGGCTCGTGCAGCAGCGACGCGATGTAGGTGATGACGGCCGGGTCGAGGTCCCATTCGGCGGCCAGGGCGTCGTGGGGGACGCCGCGGGCGAGGTCGGCGCGGATGACCTGGTCGCGGCTCGTGGGCTGCGGGACGACTGCGGCCGGCTCGGGCTTGCCGATGGGGACGATCTGGCCGTGGACGATCAGTTCCTTGCCGGGGCCGGTCATAGCAGCACCGAGCCGAGGCCGAGCAGGAAGCCGATCGCGCCGACGACCATCAGGAAGATGCCGAGCCCGGCCATGGGTGCGGCGAGGTCGGTGACGTCCATGAGGCCGACGCCGAGGAACAGCAGCACGAAGCCGACGGCGACCGTGCTGAGGCCGATCCCTGTGAGAACCATGATCGTCGACCCTCCCGCTCTGGTGCGATCTTCCGGTTTTGATCTTCCGAAACGCACCAGCTTGTGAGAATGCACATTATCAAAAACCAGCCGGTCGGGGCATCCCCGGTGCTGAGCTGCGCTTATAGGTTCCGGTCGTTCGGTAGCTAAGGCCGCACGATTCGCCGAGGGGATGGGGGTCCCATGGCTGAACATGATCATGACTTCAGTGCTGAGCTGCTGACCAAGCGCCCGCCGGAGTCGCCGGCGAAGGACGACGGATACGCCACGGTCGACGCGGGTGAGCGGCGGGCGAAGTTCATGTTCGACCGGCCGACGATGCACCAGGCGCTCGGCCTGCCCGACGACGTCCGGATCGTCTCGATGCACGTCACGCCCGACCCGGACCAGCTCCACGTCATCGTCGAGGGCGCCGGTGTGCCGGTGGGCCAGGCGCGGCCCTGGACGGACGGCGACGACTACATGGGCGCCGCCTACCGCGGTGAACTCGGCACCTGGACACTGCCGCACCCGTACCACCGGCTGCGCGTCCACTTCGACGGGTGGAAGGTCGGCGACCCGGTCGACGACAGCGCGCGGGGGCGGATCGATGTCTGAGCGGGGCCCGCTGGACGGGTACACGGTGCTGCGCCCCGGTGAGCAGGCGCAGCTCAGCGTCGGGCAGCGGATCGCGATCGTCGAGGACGGCGGCAGCGCGCGTCGGCTGGTCGTGACCGCGGTCCTCGCCAACGGCGGGTACACCGCGGTCCCCGACGACACAGCTCCCCGGCGGGACGCGCTGCGTGAGGCGTTCGAGCTGGCCCGGGAAGCACAGGCGGCCGGCCTGGTCGTCACGATGATGGCGCCGCACCGGTGCGGGCACAGCAGCGGCAGCGACGACGCCGAGTTCCAGGTGGGCCTCTACGGGCCGGACGGGATGCTGTGGGCCGAGGGGACGCACGAGTCGGCGGAGCTGATCCGGGAGCAGCACATCGGTAGGTGGCTCCGGCACCAGCAGCAGGAGGAGACGCCGAGCTACGCGGTGCCGGCGTTCTACCGCGACGGGCGGGTGTTCGCGTCGCCGAAGGGCGGCGTGCTGCTGCGGTGCGTCGGGTGTGGCCGGCCCGCCGGCGACCAGTCGTTCACGGTCGACACGGACGGGGTGGTGCGCTGCGACCCGGGGTGCGCGGACGCGCCGGCCCGGCCGCCGGTCCCGGTCGGCCTGGACGAGCGGGTCGCCGCGGTCCGGGCTGCACGGCCCGAGCTTGGCGCGGTGCTGGACGAGCTGGACGTGATGCTCGGCGGGGACCCGTACCAGGAGGGCCGGTACGCGGTGAAGCTGCTGGAGCACCTGGAGGCGCTGCCCGCCCCGTATGAGTCGGTCGACCGGGCGATGCAGGACGTCCGCGATGCGCAGAAGTACCTGGCGCACATGATGACCCAGGCTGCGCAGCAGATCGCGAGCGCGCAGGTCGCGCTGGCGCGGGCGTTCACGGTCGCGGCGAACGCGAAGGCGAGCGCTGACCGGTCGCCGGACAAGGACTGCGTCTTCATCGACGTGTCCGGGTCGGTGGTGACGATGACGCAGACGACCGACCGGGAGCTGCGGGTCGCGGTGAACGGGGCGTGGACGGTCCTGCCGGTGCGGGAGCGGGTGTCGGTCGACTTCGGGCTGCCGCCGTTGAGCGCGCACCTGGTGCTGCCTCACCCGACGCGGCAGGAGCACGAGTGGGATCCCCAGCCGGGTGAGGTGGTCGCATACCTGAGCCCGCTCGACGTCGCCCGCAGGTTCCGGCTCGCGGACGGTGTCCGGATCACCGGCGCATGGGTCGAGGACGAGCCGCCGCGGTTCCGGCTGCGCCTGCGCGGCGACGTGGACCTGGTGCGGGCGGCGTTCCCGGGCGCGACCGAGTTCGACGGGCCGCGGGAGGAGCTGTGAGCGGGGGCGAGGCTGCGGATCAGCGCCGACTGTCGGAGGTCCGGCGAGCCGTGGAGGCCGTGCAGGAGCACGGAGAGCGGGCGCACGAGGCGGCATTCGAGCGGCGGCCGACGCAGGTGGCCGGGCCGTACCTGCGGGAGTTCCAGTACGAGCCGGTCGTCGTGGAGCAGATCGTCGCGTCCCTCAGTGAGCTGGGCCGGTTCTCCCGCGGGTCGCTGACCGTGGAGCGGTGCCTGGCCGCGAGCACGTCGGAGCTGATCTCGAAGGTCGTCGTGAAGGTGCTGGCGTCGCAGCTCCCGCCTGAACGGGTCGTGGAGTCGACGCTGATCGAGTTCCGCCAGCCGGCGACGTGGTGGGAGCACTTCAAGGCCACGCACCGGGACCGGTGGTGGCTGCGCGGGCTGGTGCGGCGCCAGCCGGTGCGGTGGCAGGTGGAGCAGCGGGTCGTTGAGACGGTCGTGGACCTGACGCGGGTGCGGGCGTTCCCGAAGGCCGACCTCCGGCCGCCGGCAGCGTTCGGGCCGCCGGTCGACTGGGTGAGGTGGAAGTCGTTCGCCCGGGAGGTCAGATGATCCTCGGGGTGCTGGGCTCCTGATGTCGGACAAGATGACGTGCCCGGTATGTGATTCGACGACGTCGACCATGTTGGCGGCCTACCGGGAAGGCGCGCCGTGCCCGTATTGCGGGGCGTCGGCGGAGGTCGTGGCTGAGGTGCTCTCCGCGCGGCAGCGCGCGGCGGACGCGGACATCCAGGCCAGGTATGAGTCGGCGCTGCTGCGGGCGGACCGGGCGGAGGCCGAACTGCGGCGGTTGCGGGCACGGGTTAACGCGTTCCGGCGGGCGTTCACCGAGATCGAGTTGGAGGGTGAGGCGTGATCGGACTGAGGCACTTCTACGGGGACCTGCCGATGCGGGGGATCTGGTTCGCGCCGTACGGCACGCCGTGCCCACGCAACGCGTGGGATCCGCTGGGGCCGGAGTGGAAGCAGGACCTGCCGCGGGACGAGCCGGAGCGCCTGCACGGGTTCGGCTGGGACGACCCGTATCGGATCATGCCGCCGGACCGGTACACGCGGATGTCGATGGTGTTCGACGCAGGCACCGCGACGGAACGGGCGCGGCTGCTGCTGCCGCAGTTGCAGGTGTTGCAGAGCTACGACGGGCCGATGCCGGGTGTGGTCGCGCAGTGGATGGTGACGGCGCCTCGCCGGCGCCGGTGGACACGAGAGAGGGAGCAGTTGATGAGCAGGGAGACACCAGTCACCCCGTACGGCCGCGGTGGCGGTGGCGGCGCAGCCGCGACCGCCAACCCGGTGCCGAGCCCGACCCCGCGGGCCGCGCTCGCGGAGGCGGCGTGCGCCGCGAGGTCGGCCGGCATGGGCACGGGAGACATCATCGACCACGTCGCTGAGGCGCTGACCCGGCACGGCCAGGAGGAGAAGCGGGCGAAGACGCGGACCGCGTTCCACCAGTACCTGACCACCGAGGTCGGCGAGCTGCTCCGGGCGGGGCTCATCGACGAACTCGCGATCGGTCTGGCCGAGGTGGCGCAGCGGCTCGCTGACGAGGGGGTGCTCCTTGTCCGCGAACGGTGACGGAACGTCGATCCCGGTGGTGAATCGGCCCCCGTACGAGCGGGAGCAGGCGCTCGCGGCGAAGCGTGCCGAGCTGGTCGCCGCCGGTCTGCCGTTGAACGGGTTCGACGCGGTCCTCGGCGAGCTGCGCGAGCAGGAGCAGAAGATGCTGGCCGGGCTGTCGGAGTGGGCGACGCTGGTCGTGGCGTCGTTCGCTACGGAGCACGGCGAGGAACTGCGGATGCTGCCGGCGGCGGTGCAGCAGGGGCTGATCGTCCGGGCGACGGTGGCGTACCTGTACGGCTACGGGCTGATGACGCCTGCGGTGAAGACCGGTGAGGACGCGTGGCATCCGCTGTCGTGGCGGGACGCGGTCCCGGAGCACCTGCGCCCGGACGTCGGTCAGGCCGTCCGGGGGTACGAGCGGCTGCTGGACGCGCTGCACCAGGTGCCGGATCGGCTGCGGCCGGGTGCCGGTGCGACCGCTGGCAGCGTGCCCATCGGCACGCCGTTGCAGGACCCGCCGCCGCCGGAGCGGGCGTGAGCACCGCCGGCGAGAAGGACCGACTGCTGACACCGGGGGAGGTCGCCTCGATCTTCCGGGTCGACCCGAAGACGGTGACCAGGTGGGCTGCTGCCGGTCGGCTCAGCAGCATCAGGACTCCGGGCGGGCATCGCCGGTTCCGGGAGTCCGAGGTCCAGGCGCTGCTGCGCGGCTTCGATCAGCAGCAGGAACGGTGAACGGGGAGACCATGCAGACACCATCAGGCGGGCAGCAGCCCGACGACCAGCCGTCCGGGCTCGGCGACATGCCGGATTCGCCGCTGTCCGCGATCGGGGTCGGCGCCGCGCAGCTCCATGAGCTGTACCTCGGGTTCGTCGAGGGCGGGTTCACTCCGGCGCAGGCGCTGCACATCTTGACGGCGTTCTTCGTCGAGACGATGCGGCAGAACGGCGGTGGCGGATCGTGACGACGCTGGTGGAGCACGCCCGGCGCGAGCTGACGCTGCTGGGGGAGGACCCGCCGTTCGCCGCGTCGCTGATCGCGGCGCTGGAGGGGTTCACGACGTACCGGCATTCGGGCGGGTCAGCGGAGAGCGGGATCGACCTGCTGGAGCGGCTGCTGCGCCGGGAGGCGCTGACCCCGATCACGTCGGACCCGGCCGAGTGGATCGACCGGTCGGAGGAGTCCGGTTCGCCGATGTGGCAGAACGCCCGGGACAGTCGGGCCATCTCGACGGACGGCGGGAAGACGTGGTGGTACGTCGAGGCCCGGCACCCGGGGGAACGCTGCCACCGTCGTGGCAAGCTCGGCACTCTGAAGCGGTGCGGGGAGTGTGGCGGGACCGGGGTGCTGTTCCTGCCGGACCCGTCGCTGCGGCGGCCGAAGGCCCCACAGCGGTGAGCGGGTTCCGGCCGCCGGACCGCCCGACCCGGCCGGCGGCAGCACCATCGGCGCCGCCGCCGGGGGAACGCCGTACGGTGAAGGACCTGATTGCGCTTGGGTACGCGCAGGGCGCCACTGATGCGGTGAAGAAGATGGAGCCCATGCTCGTGGAGGCAATCCATGGGGGGATCATGACGGCGTTGACGCACGAACGGGCCCTGCTCCGGCCGTTCCTGGTCGACCTGGTGAAGGTTGTGATCGAGCACCGGCGTGGATGCCCGGACGGGTGTTCGGTTTGCGCGGTGTACGAGCGGGTGCCGGCAGAGCTGTTGGCGGCGGCCGGTGGCTGACGAGGGTGTGCCGTTGGAGATACGGGGCGGGCGGATCCGGGCGAGGCTCGACCCGGACGCGGATCAGCGGGACCCGTGGTTCGAGGCGCCCGGCGCTGGGGTGCGGTTCGTGCCGGCCGCGGACGACGCGTCGATCCGCGGTGCGGTGCTCATGGCCAAGTCGGTCGTCGCGTTGGATGAGCAGCGGTGGCGGCTGACGATGGAGGTCGCCGAACTGCGGGCCCGGCTCGCCGAGGTGGAGCGGCAGCGCACCACGGCGGAGAAGCGGAACCGGCAGTTACGGGACCGGCTCCACAAGGTGGAGTTCCTGCACGCGGAGGGGCAGCGGCTGGTGAAGGACGCGCAGCACGTTGACGACACGGAGGGCACCGGCGTGTGCGCGTACTGCGGGAATCTGTGGCCGTGCCGGACGTATCAGGCGACGCTCGGCGAGTGACGCACGTCGGCGTGTCGCTCCGGTCAGGAACTTCCGTAGATTCGTTCCCAGGCCAGGTCGTAGAACTCCTTCGTCTCCTCACCCCGGTCGACGGCGGCGGCCAACTCCGCCAGCGACCTGTAGAACTTCGTCTTCGCCGGGTCCGCCGGTGCCGGCGCCGACGCGCTCCGGGCGCTGATGATCCCGTCCGAGGTGAGTTTGAACGGGCGCGTGCCCTGCGGCCCCTCGGCCTGCGTCGCCATGCCCATCGCTACGAGCCGGGCGACCAGGGAGCCGAGGGTGCCGCGCGGTATGCCGGTCGCTTCGATGGCCTCAGTAGCCGTGTACTCGCGGTGCGGGTCCCTGTTCAGGAACGCCAGCAGGGTCAGCATGCGCTCGCTGTGGTTGGCCACGGTCTTCCTCCTTTACCGGTGGGGAACGGGTAGAGGACAGGGTAGGTCAGGTGCCTGTCGATGTGTGGGAGGTGACGTCCTCCCGGATGTGCTGCTCCCACCAGGTCAGGACGTTCTGGATGCTGCCGGGGGAGATCACCTCCCCGTCGCCGCATTCGCAGTGCGCGGTGGTGGTCCGCAGCGTGGAGTCGTAGTCGAAGTCCGGGGTGTGACCGGCGCCGCGGTGCTTCGGGCACAGCAGCGCATGCTGCCGGCACGCCCACACCCACTTCCGGTCGCCGGCCGGGCCGGTGACAGCGTTGAAGTGCTGCCAGCAGTCCGGCCACGTGCACCAGCGCAGCAGCGCCGGGTCGGGCGCTGCCGCCCGGATCTCATCGAGCACGGCGAGCAGCGTCGGGACGTCCGCAGCGCTGAGCCGCGCGTAGTGCGCGACCGCTCGTTCCGTGACCACGTGCGGGTCGACGGAAGTGCCGGTGTGCGCGGCGCGGAGGTCGACGAAGTTCGCGTAGGCGGCGGCGCGGTCCCGGACCGCAGTGAGGTCGAGCGGGGTTTCCACAGGCAGGTCTCCGATCGTGAGCAGGGCGGTGGGCCGGAACGAGATGCTCCGGCCCACGGGGAACGGCTCAAGCCGTCTGCGTGCCATTCTGTGTGTTGTCGAGTTCCACCCGGTCGTGGACGGTCAGCTCGACCTCCAGCACCTGGTCGAACGTCAGCCCCAGCAGCCGGCCGGTGCGCGCCAGCGCGTACGTACCCTGCTCCGCGACCACCTGCGCGACCGCCCGGTACAGGTCGGGCGAGCCGTCGCTGTCGGGGCGCTCCATCCGCTGCTGCATCACGATCGGTGGCTGGTCGCCGAGCTGGACCGCCACCGTGACCCTCAGAACGGCCATTGGCGCGCCGGCGGCCACCCAGCCGCCATCCCCTCGACGATTCCCGTCTCGTGCGGGGTCTCGTGCTCGTCCTCTTCGCCGAGGTCGCAGCGCGGGTCACCGTCACCTTCCCCGCCGTCGAGGACGCGGAGCAGCCCCCAGACGTCGCTGACGAGGTCCCAGCCGTACGGGCACTCCGCGTCGAACGGGCACTGCACGTTCACCCACATGATCTCGCTGGAGGGTTCCTCGCACTCGTGGCGCAGGTACAGCGTGTTCGTCCCGTCGGTGAGCACGCCGGCGACGTCCTGGTCAGAGTTGACGGACCAGGTGATGGCGGCGGCGACCGGCTCACCGAACAGGCTCCGCGCGAAGTCCTGCGCGTCGGCCCACGGCTCACGCTCGGGCGCCGGCTGTTGCAGCAACTCCCGGAGGTTCATGCGGTCACCGCCTCTTCCGGCGCGGTCCATTCCAGAGTGGCGTGGGACGGGTCATGCGTGAACTCGAAGTCCGGGTCCCGGGTCCAGACGTCGTTGCCGTCGTGGCGCAGCCGGTTCCAGGAGCAGACGTGCTTGCCGTGCCCGTCCGGGTAGTGCACCGTGCCGACGGGCACGTCCATGTCCTCGCCGAGCAACTGTCGCAGCCGGCGCAGCTCAGCCAGCACGGCCACCAGGCCGCTGTCGCCGTGGTATGAGATCCGCACCTCGGACCGCCGGCGATGCTCGGCCGCCGCGTCGGCTTCCGGCCCCCACAAGCTGCCCCGACCGAACATGCTGGCCTCCGGGGAGTCGCACACGTACTTCGTGGCGTCCCCGCCGCCCATGCTGGCGATCGTCAAGACGTGACCGCAGACGCGGCACTGAGGCACCACGACCGGCCGGTGCCTGGCGGTCAGCACCGAAAGCTCGACGGGGGAGACGAGCCCGTTCCCCGTGTGGAACCGGGCCAGCACCGCGGTCGCCATGTCGACGGCCTCCTTGACCGGGAGGTACACGCAGACGGTGTCCGTTACGGTCGCGTCGATACGGACCTTGCCGGGCTGGTCTTCGAACTGGTCGATGATCAGCATCGCGTCCGTGCTGATGAACACCGGCGCCGAGCCGGCGAGCCCGGCCTGAGCCCGGTAGGCGGGGTTGCGGAGACGCCCGGCGCGCCACTTCGCGTGACTGTTACCCACGGTGCTGCTCCCAGCGGTAGCCGGCCGGACGCTGCGCGATGAGCTTGTCCGGGTCGTAGCCGGACTCTGCCTCGGCGGCGAGGTCTTCGAGGACCTGGTCGGTGAGGACGGTGCCGGCGCCGGTGACGTGGTCGGGGGAGTTGAGCGCGCGGACGTTGACCCTCGGGGTCGTGTCGCGGCGGTCGAGTCGGACGTGCCAGACGCGTCGCTCGCCCTCGGCGAGCAGGCCGCCGCAGGCCGTGTACAGGTCGGGGAAGGCGTGGAACTCGACGTGCTCGCCGGAGTCCAGGACGAGCGTTCCGGTGGCCCACGCACGGCCCTGGCGGGTGACGCGCCGCTGCCAGGGGCCTACGACGCCGATGAGGATGAGGTTGGCGCCGTCCGGGAAGCCGACGATCGTGTCGGTGAACCGCCAGTCGGCGTGCGGGTCGTTGAGGACGAGCGGAGCGACGCCCCGGTTGCCGACAAAGGGCCGGCCGGCCGGGGCGTCGCTGGATGTTGACTGCTCCATGCATGCCACTCTACGCGTTACCGGGGAACGCGACAAGCGGACTGGCGGATGGACCGGGCCTCCGTGGTCATGTCGTCAGTTCCCTCTCGATCTCGATGGCCGGGCTGGCAGGGACACGGCGGCCCACGCCGAGCCGTCGAGCCTTCTGCGCGTACCGGTCCCGCCGCAGATCGACGACCAGGGCCTCGATCCGGTAGTAGGTGACCAGCTCCGTGACCCCAGGGAACTGCCTCGCTTCGACGATGAGCTGCTGAAGCATCCGGAGGGTGAGGTCGCACTGCTCGACGCCGCACAGCACGGTCTTGCGGCACTCCGAGAGGATCGTCCAGCAGACGGAAGCAACGGACACCACGAGCATCAGCGCGACGAAGGCGCCGCCGATCATTACCCCCGTTGCCTGGCTCACGGATTCCATCCGAACCTCTACTCCGGCCTAGAACTTGCTCTGGAATGCGGTGTTCAGGGTCGCCAGCACGCGGGTCGCGCGGCGGGCTTCGTCGAGGAAGTGGCGGATGTCGTTGATCGACTGTCCGCCCTCGGCGAACTCGACGTCGTACAGCGGGCCGCACAGCTCATCCAGCATCGTGCTGGCGTAGCGCAGGGCGGTCTGTGCCTCCCCGATCGATTCGTTGAGCTGCTTGCGGGCGGCGAGGATGTCCCGCCAGTGCAGCTCCTCCCTGAGCGCACTCTCGTGCTCCTCGACGGCGGCGGCGTTGTCGAGGTCGACCGGGTCGACGTGGGTGAGGGCCATGAGCGCCTCACCGTCGAGTTTCACTGCGGGCGTGTGCCCGCCCATGAGGGTTGCGGCGTGGGTCGTCACGCCGGCCCGGCGCTCGCCGGATCGGTCGCCCTTCCAGTACCAGACGGGCAGGCCGGTGTCGTGCGTGGCGTTCCACGCGTCGACCACCGCCTGCTGCTGCTGGGCGGTGGTCGACTTCGTGGTGCCGCGGGGGTGGAACTCGCTGTCGAGGCTCTCCATGTGCGCCACTTTACGCGTACCCGGGGAACGAGACAAGCATGGGTTAGCGCACGTCGCGGTGAACACCGACGACCAGCTCGGCGTGCTCCGCGAGCGCGCGCAGCGTCGAACGGAGATCCGCGTTCGGGTCGTCGGCGGATCGCCGGGCCGTCGCCGCCAGGGCAGCGAGCGCCCCACGGAGGTCCACCACCTTCGCCTGGGCTGCGATCCGCGCGTCCAGGCGCTGCACGAGCGGGTCCGCGGCCGGCGTGCGGATCGCAGCCTTGATGCGTCGCTCGGCCTCGACCAGGTCCAGCGACCGGCGTACGCCGTGGCCGGCGGACAGTTCGGCACGCAGCACCGCGTCAGCCTGCCGCCCCGTCAACAGCACCTCGATCTTCACGACCCGGCCCCTGACATGATCGCCGGCATCTCCCCGGTGTCGTACGCGGCGGCGACCTGCGGTGCAATCCACTGCCCGACCGTCGACCCGTCCGGCAGCACGATGTGCGCAAGAAACTCCTGCTCCACGGTGGTGATGCCGGAGTCGACCGCCTCCAGCTTTGCCTTGATGACCAGCGCCAGCGCCCGCCAACGCTGCCGCTGCGCCTTCTCCCACTCGCGTTCAGCCGCAGCCGGGTCCCGGCGCTGTCCTCGCCCCGGTGTGTGCGTGAACACGCGGTCGTTGCGGTTCGGCAGCGGCAGGCGGAACAGCACGCGCCTGCCTACCAGCTCGAACAGGACCGTCGCCTCTTCGTCGGTCCAGCCGTACGCGAACTTCATCGCCCCGTACCGGCGCAGCGTCGACTCGATCTCCGAGCGGCTCCGGTCGCTGGTGACCTCGGTGTTCACGGCGTATCGCGCCACGGCTATCCCTCCGCTTCCGGTGAACTGGCGAGCACCGCGTCAATGAACGCGATCAGGTCCCGCGCGCTGGGCGGGTAGACGGTCGCCGTGACGTCCCAGTTCGGGCTGGTATCCGCGGCGGCGGCCCGGATCTTCTCCACCATCGGCTTGTTCAGCCGGCGAGCCAGGCCAACCAGCACATCCATGCGCTGCTGCTCAGCTTCAGCCCGGGTCTCAGCGATGACTTCCTGCGCAACGCCCAGGATCGCCTCGATGAGTTCCGCATCCGGGAAAAGGCACTGGCGGGCGAGCCGAGCGCTGACGATCGTCTCCAGCTCGGCCAGCGTCAGCCCGGCCGGCGTGCGGGCCACGAGCTTGCGGTGCGGTGGCCGCTCCGACTCGATGTACGACGCGATCACTTCGGTTCCTCCTCGTTGGCCTTGCGACTGGTTTTGCAGCTCGCCGGCGCGCTCAGCGTCCATCTCGCGCTGCGTCCGCAGGTGGTCCATCACTTTCCCCCGTCGATCGCGCCGGGACCGAGTAGTGGCTTCTCCGCATGACTCAGCTTGTCCACTGTGGTGCGGATGCCAAGACTGATGAGCCACGCGCAGTAGCGGCGGTCGACGTCGATGGACACCTTCGCCGCGAACGCCCGGTACTCGATGCCGATACCGTTGTCGCGGGGCTCCCACAGCGTGTACGTGGTCAGCATGCTGCCGCCGGACGGGTGGTGGCCGTACTGGCTGAGGCTGCGTTCCGTCAGCCGCTCCACCAGCGCCGCCCAGCCGTTGAACGCGGCCAGCCGAGCCGCCGCCGTGGCCTCGTCGTCGAAGCTCGAACGGTCGTCCCGCCACACCATCATGTCGACGTCGCCGAGCAGCGTCGGCGAGCTGCTGCCCAACCGCCACGTCAACGGCGCTAAGCCGGCCTTCCGGCCGGCCTCCACGATCGTCGTGAACGCCTTGATGGTCGCGGCCTGGTTGCCGATCAGGCGATCACGCTTCTCGGTGGAAGTGCTCACGCCTGCCTCCAGGTCATCACGGTGGTCTCGCCGTAGCTGCCGGTCCGCACGTACCGGTCGAGGTCCGGCCACGCATTCTCCGGTACCCATTCGCCAACACCGGGCATTGTCGGGCGGTGCACGATCAGGTGCTCGTACCCGTCCGGCGAGACGCCGACCTCGACCCGCTGGCCCGCCCAGGGGCCGTCGTGGAACTCGTGCCAGGCTTCCTCCTCATCGCTGTCCTCGGGGTAGCCGAACGCAACGTGACCGATCGTCAGCATCGGCGCGTCACGGCCGGTGATTTCGGCGCTGGTCAGCTCGAACTCAGCGGGCGTCCAGTTCGCGTTTGACGCCTGCATCGCCGCATCGAGGTCGTGGTCACCACGCATCGACGCGAACACTCGCGCGTTGCCGTGGCCAGCAGCGATGTACTCGGCCAGCTTCGCGTGCAGCTCCTCTACCGTCATCGCATCGACCACGGCATGCCTCCCTATTTGTTCGTTAATGGACCTTATGTCAAGTAGTGCGTGGTTTCTTGCGTGGCTGCCGCGGCGGCCGGCTAGCCTTGGCAACATCCGGCTCAGACACACCGGCTCGGGTGGCTTCCTCCACCACGTTCTCCAGGACGTACGTCCGGTGATGCACGTCGTTACGCGCCTTCCGGACCTGGTCGTTGAGTTCCTTCAGCTTGGCCTTGGCCTCGGCCAGGGCCACGGCCTCGGCGCGGACCTGGTGCAACCGCAGTTCGGCGACCGTGATCGTCAGCGGCTTTGACTCGCCATGGTCGGCGGACCACAGTCGTTCCGGATCAACGTCGAGAGTGATGCGGTGATCGGCGATGCCCGTCTCGGCATCGCGTCGGTCCTTCCAGCGACCCGGATCATCGCGCTTGAGAAACTCTTCGAGATCGACCGGCCACACATGGTTGAGGACGAGGTTTGCGGCCCCCAGCGCGGTGTTGCTGCTGAGATGGCGGGCGGTGCTGATCCCAGGAGCGCCCGAGGTGCCGAAGACTCCGACCAGCGTCCAACCGCCGTCGCCGGCCGGCCTCTCCACCCTCACACGCCAGTACGTCATGCCGACCTCTTCGCGGCAAGTCGGTTGGGCAGGCTGGCAAACGGAGACCGAGCACCGCTGCGCAGGCCGCGCACCGACTCCCAGCCGATCGCGTCAGACCGAAGCAACTCAGTCACGTCGCCGGCGCGGTACAGCGGCACGTCCGGCGGCTGGCTGCGGGGCGTGCGCGAGCTGCGCACCAGGTCGACCGGGACGAGCCAGCCGAGGCGCACGAGGTGCTCAACGTCGGTGCGGCGAACCCCGAGCCGGTCGATGACACGGTCGGTGGTAAGCCGTTCCCCGGCAACGTTGGCTTGCTCCACCTCGGCCAGGGCGTCCAGTGGCCACGTTTCCAGGGTGCGCCCGCAGTACAGGGGAAAGTCGCGGAAGTACCGCTCGTAGTAGCCGACGACCAGGATTCGGCCCTGGCGGGCCAGCTCGGGCAGGGCGTGACCCTCCACCTCGACGCCGAGGCGCGCGGTCAGGTGCTCGGCGGCGCGCTGCTCACCGAGGTCGGGCAGCGCGCCGACCGAGCGGGCAATGGCCGTCCGCTGCTGGACCAGTTTTGCCACGGTAGCGGCTAGCCACTTGCTCCCGTCGGGAGCGTCCGGCACCGGGATGATCCCCGCCTGTCGAGCGCGGATGCGCTGCCACTCCTCCAGGCCCAGGGCTTCGCAGAGCTGGCGCGGTCCGTAGCGCGTGATGCGACGCGGTGTGGTCGTTGACACGAACCCCTCCTAGGCTCCGCCGAGTTTCGGTGTCGGCCGGCTGGCCGGTTGGATCTCCGGCCGGTGGCCGTTCGGCGCGGCTCGATCCATCAGCCAGGCCAGCAGCGCACCTAGGTCCGGGTGAACTCCCGCACGAGCCTCGGGGTCCTCCGCGCGCCATAGGGCGGTGGCCTCCTCCGACCGCCGGTACCCGAGGTCGAAGATGGCGCGCAGCTCGGCGACCTCGTTGAGCAGCCAGGGCAGCGCGTTGACCGCGGCGACCGCGAGGGCCTCGGCGAGCGGCGGGTTGATCGAGCCCAGCTCGTTGACGGCGGGTTCGGTGTCGGCTGCGGCGCCGGTGTGGTCGTGGACGGTGCGCTCCCAGTCGGCAACGATGCCGCCGACGTCGAGCGACCCATCGAACCCGCCGTCGTCGCCGCCCTGCGCGCTGTCCAGCCGCCAGGGCAGGCCGGCCACCGGGTCGTTCTTCACGGCGGCCAGCAGCTCGCGGAGTTGGTCCAGGTCCGGCGCGGCGTCCGCGGCCGGCGCATTCGCCATCGCCTCCAGCAGGCGGCGTTCCTGGCGCCGGCGGGAGGTCGCGTCCTCCAGGCGCGCCGCCCGGTCGGCGGCGTCCATCCGGCCGGCGAACTCCTCCTCCAGCGTCGGCTCATCCGGCTCGAAGGTCTCGCGCCACGGGCTGTCGTCGGTCTCCGTGTCGTCGTCAGGCCCCTCGGCCAGCCGGGCAGCGTCGCGCTCTGCGGCGTCCCGGTGCCACTGCTCCCGGGCCTCGCCGGGGGCGGCAGTGTCGCTCCAGCTCATCGCTTCTCCTGTCGTAAATGTTCGTTAATTTCCGTTATGTAAACCTGTGTCCGGTTAGGGCTTCGCGGTTGAGGGCTGCCATTCGGCATTCGCCCAGTCCTCGGTGTAGCTACTGGACGTGCTGACGAGTAGGCGC
>JACCDR010487844.1_pt1 | contig 18094 bp, 16 predicted proteins | sample 7446431 | NCBI WGS metagenome assembly JACCDR01 (sample SAMN15323443, study PRJNA562643) | freshwater metagenome | isolation source: river surface water | place: USA:Blue River Watershed | collected 2017-08-17
CACAAGCAGGATCGTCGAGCTGGTGGACATCCGCATTGCGGTCGTCACCTGCCCAGCGCCGCCAGTCGTTGCGGTCGGCTGCCCCGGCGAGCCCACCACCAGCCGGATGACCTCGCCGGGGGAAACCCCCTGCACCGTCACGACCCGCCGTTCGCCGGCGGCGCCCCCAAGCCCCGCACGGATCGCGCCGGGCGTGGCCGCCCCCGCGCCGCCCGCGCCGCCGCCGGCCTGCAGCTCGACCGTCACGTCGATCTGCGTCCACCCCGACCGCATCGCCGGGACCACGATGTCGTACGTGCCGGGGGTCGTGAAGACGCCGCCGGGGATCGAGTCGAGCGCCGAAGCGTCAAGCACACCTGCTGCCAGGGTGCCGGCGAACGTGCCGGACGCGATGTCGGCGTGCCCTCGCAACGTCAGCGATCCGTCTGCGCGGACTTCCAGTGCGTCGACCACCTTGAGGATGGGCTGCGCCCCCGTCGCCCCCATGTCGAGCACCCGCATCCCGCTGGCAGCCGACAGCCGGACGATGCCGTTCGAGCCGATGCTGAACCCGTCCCCGCCGCTGTACCCCGGCGAGGTGATACCGGTCGACAGCACCAGGATTCCACCGATGCTGCCCGCGGTAGCGACGACCGTGCCGCGGACGTACGCGTCCAGCAGCTCCATGACCCCGGCACCCGTCACCCGCCAGCCGCTCTGCCCCGGGCTGTAGTTGGCGGACTGCATCCATGCCCCGACTGACAGCGTGCCAGCGGTCAGCTGCCCGACGCTGATGCTGGCCGCCGTGATCTGGTCCGCGACCAGGTGCGCGATCGTCGCGTAGACCGCGGACAGGTTCTTGATGTACGCCGCGTCGAGGTACGCGCCGGCGGGGCGTACCACGTTGTTGCTGTCGGTCCAGGACGTGGTCTGCATCGCGAACAGCTGCCGGTCTGCGACCCCGGACCCCGCGGGTGCGCCGACCCAGAACCGATTTGCGACGACCCCGAACTCGATCTCCGACCCGGGGGGCGCCGAGCTGTTGCCCATCAGGGCGACTCCGCCCACCAGCGTGCGCCCGCCGGCGCTCAACGCCGTGCGGACGACGTACGCCGTGCTGGCGCGGCCGTCGAGCGTGGCGACCGCGGACTGCGTCTGCGTCAGAGTGGCCGCGGTCGGGCTGCCCCCCAGCGCGGAGGGCCTACCGTTGACCAGCTCCAGGTCGTAGGTCGTCCATGCATCAGCCGCGTCATCGGCGCTGCCTGCGTACCGCTCGACGCCGGACCCCTCCCCCTCCCCAGCGGTGCCGACCAGTAGGTACGCCGAGCGATACCGGAACGCGCTGGACGCGAACACCGCCCGCGTAGCACCACACCGGTACATCGCTTCGGGCAGCCCATCACCCATGCGCCCAGACTGCGGCTCGTCCGCGGTGTAGATGACGACCGTGGTGCCCTGCGGTTGCACGTTCAGGTGCGCCGCCATCGCGGCCGCCTGCCCACCGTACACGTCGAACAGCTTGTGCTCCAGGATCGAGTTCGACGGTGGAGCGAACGTGACAACCGCGTACGACCTCCCGGCCGGCGCCTGCAAACCACCTTCCAGGTCGTACAGCCCTGCCGGCTTTGCGGTCGAAATCCCCGCGGACCGGACAGTCAGCTTGCGGACGCGGTTCGCCACCGCAGACAGCCCCGCCACGGTGTACGCCACCTGCTCGCCCGCGCCCTTGGGGTACGCCGCGCTGTCCGTGTAGGTCTTGGCCCCCTGCAGCGTGTCGGCATCCGCCTGCGCACGAGCCGTCGCCTCCGCCGCTACGCGTGCCGCCACGCTGCCCGCGGCGGTCGCCGGGGCTGTGATGAGCGCCACCGTGCCCGCCAGGGACGCGTGGAGGTCGCCGGCCTCGATCTGCCCCGAGATCGCGTCCATCAGCGTCTGCGGGTTCGGCGCCAGCGTCGCCGACGTGCCAGCCTGGGCGTTGACCGCGCCGACACGGTCGTAGATCGACCGGGCGCGGACCCAGTAGTAGAACGTCGCCCCGCTGGGCGGGATGTCCGTGCAGACCGTGGCGCTGGTCGTCTGCACCACCGTCGCATCCGCGATCGTCGACGTCGGCGACCGCAGCACCTCGAAGTAGCTCAGCGCGGGGAACGGCACCGCACGCCAGGAAAGGATGATGGACTGCAGCGCCCCCGACGCGCGCAGGTCCGTCGGCGCCGGCGGGGTCTCGTCCGGCGGGACGTACGCTCCCGACGAAGCGACCGCTGCGGGCACGTACGGCGCCAGCGTCGCGCCCCGGGCGGCGCGCGCAATCTCCGTCGGCTCCAGGATCGACAGCCGCTCCGCATCCCGGAACGTCATGGCCCGATCCAGCGGGTCGCCCACCCTCCCCTCTCGCGTCTGGACCCACTGGACCAGCGCGGCCACGACCTGCAGCAGGTTGGCGTCAGTCGGCGAGGGGATCGCCGGGACGCGGGTCGGCCGCTCAGCCATCCGCAGCCTCTACAGGGTTGGTAGCCAGCGTGATGACCTGCACCGGTGGCGCGCTCTGGAGGCGAACCCACCACTGCGCGGCGCTGCCCTGGCGGGTCGGGTCACCGATGCGCTGCGGGTAGGGACTGGGCAGCGTGACCGTGTCACGCAGCACACCGTCCGCCCAAACCTGAACGACGACCGGGTACGACGATGCACGCACGGCGACCCAGGTGAACCGCAAGGAGACGTTCTCCAGCTTCGGGGAGACGTACTCGCTGGCGTACACCGCGCTGCCACCGCGCCAGACCGCGACCTGGTCACCGACCGCGACGAACAAGTTACCCGACACGGTGTCGCGGTAGAAGGCCGTCGCCCCCATGTCAGGCACGTCGACGAACGCCCCGGACTCCGGCCAGAACACGAACGAGCGCCGCGTGGTGCCGTCAAGGTAGCTGGCGATGTAGGCCCCGTCGTGCCAGACCGCGACGATGCTGGGCGGGTTGTACCGCGCGCGCCACTGCGCGGGCGAGAACAGCCCCGCCGTGTCGACCCGCGCCACCCCCGCGCCGACACGGCAGATCCCGGAGTCGCTGGCGTAGTAGGCATCCGACCCACTGCTGACGATCGACCGCTTGGACACCCCCGGCGGGAGGCTGGCGGACGCCGGGCGCTGGTCCATCGCCGACGGGTCGACGCCCGTCACGATGTAGGGCGTGCCCGTGGTGACGACGACCGTCGCGGAGTCGATCACCGCCGCACCGACCACGGGGAACTGGAACGCCAGCCGGTACTTCTCCGGCCACGCGTACGGGCGGTACGGCTCGCAGAAGTACATGTCCCGGCCCTGGAACCCGGCCATCAGCCCATTGGGTAGCGCGGTCAGCCCGAACAGCCCATCAGGCGGCGGATCCCACTCCGTGCTGGCGATCTCCGCACCCAGCTCGTCCGTCGGGACGTTGTCGGTGAAGGTCGTGGCAGCCGCGTTCAGCTCGGCCACGAGCAGGAAGGCGCCGCTCTCGGACCGGAACAAGAGCCGCGAGGCGATCGGCACACCGTTCAACGCCGTCGTCGCCAGGTTGGACAGCACGACGTGCTGGTCCTGCAGGCACTGGATCGTGCAGATCGGACTCGGGGCCGAGATGTCCCCCTGCTCATTGACCATGCACAGGACGTAGTCCCGCTGGATGGTCGTCGTCAACCCGGTGCCGGGGACCACCGCCGCGGTGGGCGCCGCAGCTGGGGGCGGCAGCGCCAGGGGGCGCGAGTTCGACGGCAGCGGGAACCCGGAGGTGCCCAGCGCCGCGGTGGTGAAGCGCGGGACGCCGTCGCCGGTCCACACCGTGCGCTCGGTGACGTCCCCCGCCACCGGCACCTTGACGACGTCCACGTCCGTGGTCCAGCTGAACCAGTAGTCCGTCTCGCTGCGGGTCGCCTGCCCGAAGCGGTAGATCGTCCGCACCCCAGCCCGGCCAAGCGACTGCACGACGCGGACCGTCTCCAACGGGCGCAGGTCGCCGTGCTCCAGCCAGACGTTGCGCGCCTCCTGCGCGTAGCCTTCCGGCAGCATGGTGGCCTCGCGCAGCTTCATGACGCCGCGGAAGGAGTTGATGCGGGCCTTGGTCACTCGGGAGCCTTGAGAACGACGCCCAGCGCGTCCTTGCACGCCTGCTGGTGCGACGCGGCGCGAGCGGCGTACGCCTGGTCTGCGGCGTCCTTGGTGAACAGCCGGAACAGCGCCCAGTCGACCATCGGTGCATCGAACCCGTCCGCCAGCCCGATAACCTCGTTGGGGTCCTGGAGCGCCGTCTTGGCCGGGTTGAGCACGCAGATCGGCCCCGGGCGCACCGTCGCCTGCACGACGACCTTCTCGCCGCCCGCGGCCGGCGGCATCACGTCGAACTCCAGCGGGCGCAGCGGGTTGAACGCGTACTCCACCGGCGGACCCGGCGGCGTCGACCGGTAGTTCGGCGCCACCCGGGCCAGTACCACGCCATCCACCGCGCGGATGTCGCGGCCGGTGGGCAGCCCGCTGGCGTTGGCCCGGCACACGACCTGCAGCAGCTGGATCCACGGGACCGTGGTGTCGGTGCGCAGATCCTGGTGCATCCCCGGCTGGAGCGTGAACGGCAGCTGTCGGGTCGCCGCACGCGCCACCGCCTCAGCGATGAGCGACTGCGCCTCGTTCAGGAACAGGCTGATGTCAGCCAGTTGGAAGTGCGCACGCCGGTAGTCCGACGTGACGAAGTCGATGCGCTCGATGAGCGTGGAGGTCTTGACTGCCATGTGTCACCAGCGGGGAGGAACCACCCGCGCCTCGCCGGCGGCGCCCAGGACCGTCTCGGCATCACGCCGCAGGCGCGACACCACCTCGCTGTACCGCGAGTAGCAGTCGGCCGCGAGGTCCGGGTCCGTCCAAGAGACGCCCCGCATGCGCGCGAGACGCGCCTTGGTGGCGGCCCCGAGGGCATCCACGTACTGGCGCAGCTCGCCGGGGACATCCTGCGCGGTCTCCGGGTCGGTCGTCAGCGTCACCACCGCGGTGATCGCCGCGGGGGTCGTCGTGCCGAACGCCGGCGAGAAGATGACGCCGCCGGTGGGGGTGACGCTCGCGTACAGAGGCGCAGCGGGCCCCTCCCAGGTGGTCCGCGACAGCACCGCCTCGCGCGACGCTCCCCGCAGCCGGCGCCGGTCGCCGGGCAACCCGTAGCCCAGCTCGACGACGCGCGCGATACGCATGCCCGTCGGGAGGACGAACTGCGTGGCGTGCTCGCCGATCCCCGGCACGGGGGTCGACACGGTCTCGACCACCAGGTCGACCCGCGTCAGGAAGTCCGCCGCCGCCTCCAGCAGCTCGCGCTGGGCGACCGGGGTCGGAACACCTGCCACCTCGTCAACGACGAAGGGCATCACGTCCTCAACCAGGAGGCGGGTCGGCAGCATCACTCAGCCGCCTTGAGCGCGGCCTCGACCGCGGCAGCGTACTCGTCGGGGGTCAGCGGGGTCTCGACCGCGGGGGCGGCCTGCTCGGGTTCCGCGTCGGCGGCCTCGGCGGCCTCAGCCTTCGCCGCGCGGCGGCGGGTGGCGCGCATCGCGGCGGGCGCCGCCGGCTCGGGGGTCACCGCCCGCAGTTCCGGCACGGGGGCGTCACCGACCTCGGTGTGCTTGGCGATCGGCGCGCCGCGGTGGTCGCACGGCACCAGGTCGCCGCGGGCCAGGAGTTCGGGGGTCTCGACGAACCAGGCGCCTGTGGCCGGGTTCAGCAGGAAGTTCTGCATCTGTTGGGCTCCGAAAAAGCGCGGGGGACAGGTATTAACTGCCCCCCGCTAATGTAGCGCAGCGCGCTACCCACCCGCAATCACTTGCGCACGTAGCCCACGGCCAGGGCCTGCGGCTTGACGACCTTGAAGCCGTAGACCTGCAGACCACGGACGATGTCCGCGAACGTGGACGTGGAGCGCAGGGTCTCCATCTTGGTCATCTGCGAGGCGAACGTCAGCGCAGCCTTGTGGCCGGCCAGCGGGCGCCAGCACTTGTTCGCGCCGTCGGTGACCGACGACAGCACGTTGCTCTTGTAGAGCGTGAAGCGGTCGATCTCGCCGATGCGGCCGTTGCGCAGCAGCGACTGGTCGCCACCGCTGATGGCCGCATTGCGCACGTCCGACTTCTTGATGAGCGCGCACATCCAGGCGGGGAGCACCAGCCAGCGGCCGGTCTCGGGGACGTTCTGCTCGTCGAGCACCAGGCCCAGGTCGACGATGAAGTCGATCACGTTGGCCGCCGTGATCTGCACCGGGGCGCCGGTCTGACCCAGGTTGATCGAGTCGCTGATGCGACCCGCCGTGGCGCCCATGTTGTCGGCGTGGGCGTCCGCGAAGATCGTGTTCAGGACGTTGCCGTCCACGACGATCTTCATCTGCTCCGACGCTTCCTTGGCCCAGGTGTCGAGCAGGGCGATGTCAGCCTGCACCACCGAGACGTCGTCCGCCTCGGCGCTGAAATACTTGCCCTTGTCGATGTTCAGGGTCTGGACCGGCACGTCCGGGCGGTCCACCTGCAGGGTCATGCCGCGCTGGTAGTCGCGGATGGTCACCGACGGCATGCCACGGATCTTGACCGTGTCGCCCTGGTTCTTGATCTCGCCCTCGTAGTCGGTGTTCGAGATCGACGCCAGGACGGTGGCGTCATAGAAGTTCTCGATCAGCTTGCCCGACCACAGCTCGGGGATGAAGGTGCCAGAGCCGGTCGGGGTGGCCGGCGTGGTGACTGCAACGGGATACGGCATAACAGCCTCCGGTTAAAACCGAGGCTGCTAGACCGTCATCCGACGCGTCCTGTACGCACAGCCTCAGCGATCTTTGCTTCCATCGCCTGCTTCTCCACCGGGCGGTTGCGGAACGCTCCGCTCGCCACCTGGTTGTAGAAAGCCGTGATCTCCGGCCGTGTGACGAGCGGCGCCTGATCGTCCCGCTGGGTCGAAACAGGCGCCGCTCCCACGGTGCGGGGAGCCGGGGAGACGGCAGGCGTCTCAGGGCGCGTGGGGGTAGGGGCACCGCCGGCGTTGTGCGCGCCGAAGCAGCTGTCGAACATGGCCTTGGTCCGCAGGATGGACCGACGCGTGATCGCGTCGTCCAGCAAGACCTGGCGGGTCACGCCCGTCATCGGGTCGACTTCCGCCAGCCAGTTCAGCCACTGGGGAGCTGCGTTCAGCTGCTCCCAGTCGGGGCGCGCGTTCGTCAGCGCAGCGAAGAACCGGTCTTCTTCCGACTCGGCCACCTTCTGCTGGATAGGCGCCAGGCGCTGCTCGAACTCCTGCAGCTTCTGCGCAACCTGGCCGACCTGCTGCTGCACCAGCTGCTGCGCCTGCTGCGTCGCCGCAGTGGCGCCGCGCTCCACCAGCTCGACGACACCGTCGCCGAAGCGGTCGCGGTCGTCTGCGGTGAACGCCTGCACCGGGGCTGCGGGGGCAGCGGGTGCAGCGGGTGCGGCTGCGGACAGCACTGCCAGCTTCTCCGTCAGGTCTGCGACCTTGTCGGCTAGCTCTTTCGACGTCTGCCGCTGCGCGTTGAACTGCCCCTGCATGGCAAGGAAGTTGTTGCGCCAGTAGGCAGCGTCACCGCTTTCTCCGCTGCGGGTTGAGGCCGTGGTGGGCTCGGTCAGCGGCGGGTCGGCGGGGGCAGGTGCGGGATCCGCAGGTGCGGGTGTCGCGGGGGGTTCCGCAGCGGGGGGTTCTGCCGGTGCCGGCGCGGGGGCCAGCTCGGCGGAAATCTGCTGCGCGCGGGCGATCTGCTCGCGGACCTGTTGCGGGAGTTCGATGGGCACGGGTGCTCCTATTCGCGCGGCAGCTCGCCAGCCGAGCGCGCGAGGGTTGTGAAACTCGTCAAGGCCATGTACCCGCCCTGCGCTTGGCGCGTCGCTGACTCGCTGTCGGTTCTCAAGCTGCCTTCCAGATAGCCCGCTGCGCAGGCTTCGAGGTAGCTGAGGACGATGCGGCCGTCGTGTGTGGCCGCGAGGCGCGCGAGCGCCGCGATCTGTTCGGGGGATGCAGACTTTGGTAGTCGTGTCAACTGTATTCCGTTAAACGTTGCGTTGTCAAATCGACGGGCGCTCCATGAGAGCCCCCTCCGGGCGGTTGGTCACGTCCGCCGGGCCGCCGGGCGCCGGCGCGCCGGCCTGGCCGGGCTGCCCTGGAACATCCCCCGCCCCCGGCTGACCGGGCTGACCCGGCTGGCCGGGCTGACCTGGCGGCGCGCCCGCCGCAGCGCCTCCCTCCGACACGTTGGGGACGACGCGGTCCGCGTTCATGCCGAGCGACTTGGCCTGCTCGTGCAGCAGGTACGCGCGCCCCGGACCCATGATCTGCGTGTCGATCGGGTTGGCCGTCATGGACAGGAACTCGTTGCGGCGCAGCTGCAGGGTCTCGCGCGCGGAGACACTGTTCGCCCCGCGGGCCACGATGTTGACGTCGCCGCGCAGCTCCAGCTCCGGCTCGTACCGCAGCATGAAGGTGTGCGTGCGCCGCAGCGTCGTCTCGAACCACCGGTCGACGCCGCCCAGCACCTGCTTCATCAGCTTGGTCGCGTTGCCCATCAGCATCGACAGGCCAGACGACGTGCGGCCCGCGCCGCCCACCGCGCCGTTGCCCATCATGTACTTCGGGATGCCGCTGTACTCGTCGGCGAGGTTGCTGAAGAACTCGAAGACGCGGATCAGCTCCCCCGACTGCGGGTTGGGCTGGAAGAACTCGATCGGCGGCGCGGTGGAGCCCATCGGATCCGACGTGCCCTGAAACACCTTCCACGGGAACAGCTTGGTGACCTTCTCCCCTGGCGGCATCCGGTCGACGTTCTGCCAGACCATCGGCCCGGACGCGATCGCCATGTTGTTGACCAGCGAGCGAGCCGACGCGTTGCAGACGTCCTGCAGGTCGCGGATGAGGTCCGGCACCGAGTTGCCCCAGAACGCCCCGGGGATCTCCTCGTAGCTGGCCTTGCTGTAGGGCTTGGCCCCGAGCGGGTCGACGTTGATGACCGCCTTGATGACGTGGCGGGCGATGACCCAGCAGTTGACGTTGTACTGCTGTTCCGGGTCAGCGACCTGGTCGACCGGCATGCCCCACTGCAGCAGCAGCGCACCGGGCACCGCCCCCCAGAACTCAAGCGCCTGGAGCGGGCGGTCGGCCGAGTAGCTGTTGGCGTCCGGCTGGTTGATGTCCCGGTCGGTCTGCAGCGTCACCGCGGTCCAGTCGGAGTACGCGTTCCCGTTGACACAGTCGCGCAGCACCGCACGGATCGCCTCCTCGTTGTACCCGGGCGAGCCGATCATGGCGTGCAGCGCCGACGGCGACAGCTCGTGCAGCTCGAACATGTCGCCGTCGTCGATGCTGGTGGCCCACGGCATCGGGAACAGGTGGAACGGGTTGACGCGGTGGTAGGTCTTGCGCAGCTTGCTGACGACCTCGGCCTTCCACATCCCGTCGGGCCCTTTGACCCACTGCAGCTGCGGCTCGACCATCGGGACCGGGCCCTTGATGATGGCCGCCGGGTACGTCACGAGGTCGTCGATCGCAGCATCCAGCGCCGTGAGGAACCCGCCTTCGAGCAGCGCGTCCTCCAGCTTGGTCTCTGTGCGCTGCGACTCGACGCGGGCCATCTCCTTGAGCCGCACCTGCAGCAGCGCCGCGGCGGACTCGATCCGCGCCTGCACCAGCTCAGGCGGAGGCTGGTGGCCGGACGCGGCCATCTGCCCCACCTCCTCGCCGATCGCCGTCATCAGCTGGTCTTCGAGGTCGTTCGGCAGGTCCGGGTTCGGCGTCTCCGTCACAGTCCACGGCTTCTCGCCGCCCTGCCCCAGCGTGGCGTCGCGCAGCCAGGACGCGGCAGCGCGGCACTTCACCGAGGTGAGCATCATGTAGATTTCCGAGCCGCCGACCTCCTTGATCGCCGCCAGCTTGTCCGCCTCGTACTCCCCCCGTCGCTGGCGCAGCGACTTGCGCATACGGGTCTCGACATGCGTGCGCCCGCGGCGCGCGATGTCCCACTTGCCCATCAGGTGCGCCGCCAGGTTCGACAGCAGCGCGTTGTTCGCGCCGGCGGCCATCTGCGCGGCCTGCGCGGCCTGCTCCGCCTGCTTGCGCTCCGCCGCCAGCGACTCGTCGACCGACACCACTCGAAGCAATCCGCGGTCGATGCCCGCCATAAACAATCTCCCGTTAAGTCCAGCCGCGCGCGGACACGGATTCGACCACCCGCGCCGGGCCGCCGGCCGCGATCGCCAGGTCGCCCGCGTACTCGCTGCACAACGCCGCGTATTGTCGCGCGTCGTGGATGTGGCTGTAGTCGTTTTTGGCCGGGGTCAACTCGAACGTGCCGTCGCGCCGGAGCTTGTAGAGGTAGCGCCCCTTGTACCCGGCGATCAGGCGCGAGCAGCGCGGGTCGATCAGCAGCTTGGCCTTGCCGTCGATCTGCTCGCGCAGCTGCCGCTCAACCGCCTCGATCCGCCGGTCGATGGTGTTCGTCGGCGCCTTGATCGCGCGCAGCCGCTTGGCGTGCAGCACGTCCGCGCAGCTCTTGTCGTTGATCTGCGACTTGTCCCACCCCGCCGGGTCGCCGCAGACGATCGCCCGGAAGCCCGGGAACCGCGTCGTGAGCTTCGGCATGACGAACTGGTCGATGAACCGGTCCAGGCCGCAGTTCTCCGCCCACACCTCGTCCAGGATGAGCTGCCGCCCCTGCAGGTCTTTCTGCTCGAACGTCGCCGCCGGCGTGCGCCCGAAGTCCATGCCGATGATGAGCGGCAGCGCCCGCGACGGCAGCAGCTCCGTCTTGGCGACGTGGAAGTCCTCGACGAACGTGCCGTCGTAGACCCCGCGCCCCATCCGCGACGGACCGTACTTGGCGTGGACGTGGACCTTGATCCACTTCTCGTCCGCGCCCTCCATCATGTCCTCGTAGTAGGACGGCGGAAGGTTCTCGCGGTTCTCGGCGTTGTGGTCCAGGCCCCCGGGCTGCTTGAAGATTTCCCAGCCGCGCGGCTTCTCCTCCTCGAACTTCTTGTGGATCCAGTGGTCCTCGTCCGGGGGGTTGGTGTCCGCGATGACGCCGGCCCAGGTGGGCTCCACTTCCTTGCGGCTGGGGTAGCGCCCGATGCGCGACCGCAGACCGACGATGATCGACAGCGGCAGCTCGCGCGCCTCGTTGATGTACGCGCCGGTCAGCTCCAGGGACAGCAGCTGCTTGACGTCATCCTCGTCGTCGAGCGCCCGGAACAGCACCTCGCAGATCACGTCCGCGAACCGCAGCGTGAACGTCCGCGTCGTCTCTTTCCAGGTGCCGGCCACCCCGTGCGGATACCACTCCAGCCAGGTCTTGAGTGTAGTGTCGGTCAGCTGCTGGCGGGTGTTACGGACCACCGCCCAGCGGGTGTGCCGCAGCCCGTCGCGCGACGGCGCCTGCATGCACGCCCGGCGGCCGATCTCCATGATGCAGCCGGTCGACTTCCCCGAGCCCAGGGGGCCCATAATCATGCGGAAGTTCGCCTCGCTGCGCATGAAGCGCGCGACGGTCGGCGGCGGCGCGTAGGTGGTCTGGCTCACAGCGCGAGCAGGTTCTCGGCGATGCGCTGCGCCCAGCCCCGGCCGAACTCGTCCCACAGCGCCGGGTTGTTGTTCAGGAAGTCCAGGCGGGCGCCATTGAACCGCGCCGCCAGGCGGTTGCGGTCCATGTTCGACAGCGCCGTCAGCGTGACCGGCCCGATCGAGCCGTCCGCCGGCACCCCGAGCGCCTGCTGCAGCAGCTTGCGGGCCCTCGACGGGCCGCTGTGCACCGCCGTGTCGAACAGGTCGAACCGCATGCCCGGCGGCACCAGGTCGCACCCCGCTGGCCCCCAGTAGTCGCGGCGGTAGAGCTGCCGAGCCTGGTCGAGCGTCAGGTTGGCGATGTCCTCGCCCGGGTACGCCGCTGCGCTGACGCCGTACTTCGTGCCCTTGAGCACCCCGACGCCGACCTGCCCGCCGGTCCAGTTCCCGCGGTCCTTGGGGTTCGCCTGAAACCCCTTCTCGTGCTCGATGACACGGTCGAACGCCTCGCAGAACTCGCGGCTCATCTCAGTCATGCTTGCCCCCGGTCAGGCGCTTCATGCGGGCGGTGATCGCCTTCTCGATGATGTCGAGCGCGCGAGCGCCCATGTGCCCGGCCATGCCCACCAGCGCCGCGGTCAGCGGCATGGGCGTCTCCGCCCACATGCAGAGCATGAACGCCATCATCCCGGCGAACGCGGAGATCGCCAGCTCGCCGATCAGGTGCCCTAACTGCCCGGGGTTGACCTCGCCAGCGCGGACCTTGCGATACCAGTTCGCCAGCCCACCGACGATGGCGAACCCCAGCAGGAACCCGTAGTACCGCACCGGCACGTCGAGCGGGTCGCGCGTCTGCTGCGCCGCGGCGGTGCCGGTCAGCACCGCAAGGATCGTCGTCCACGCCTTCACTGGGGGGCCTCCGGCGGCTCGACCATCGTCTCGGTCGAGTAGACGACGTGCGTGTCCTCGTCCTCGAACGACTCGATCAGCCAGATCGAGCCGTCCTCCCGGCGCTCACGCACCTCGCCAGTCTTCACCGTCGCCATGTCACACCCCCTTCAGGAGCACGTAGTTGAGCGTCGCGCCGCTGCCGGCGGTCGAGACCCGCGCCCGTACGACGTCGGCGCTCGTGTCGGCAACCGTCATCGTCGTGGTCTGGTTCGCCACCGTGGTCATCGGCGCCCCGAGCGGGAACCACGTCGCGCCGCCGTCGGCGGATCCTTCCAGCTGCAGCTGCGGAGCCGTGGTGGCCGCCCCCACGCTGACCACCAGGCTGATACGCCCGGCGTCCGGCACGTTGAGCACAGCCGTGGTCGAACCCGCCGTGTTCGGCGCGAGCGTGCGGTCAACCAGCTGCCGGGTGCCTGGCTGGCTGGTCTGCATCTGCACGCGCTCGATGCGAGTCGTGAAGCTCGCGCCGGACCCGCCCACGGTGCGGGTGTACCGGATCCGGTTGCCACGCAGCGTCAGCACCGGCGAGCGGTACGTGCCCGACGCCGTGATGCGCCGGAACGCGTACACCGGCGTCCAGTTCGTGCCGGCGTCGTCGCTCTCCTCGACCACCCAGTCCGCCGTCGGACTCGTGCCCGCCACGGTGCCGACGAACAGCGACACCACATAGTTCGGCCCCGCGGACGGCGTGATCGCCGACGACGAACCGGTCGAGGTGATCGCCGTGGATGTCAGGTCCGTGACCTGCCCGGGGGCGATGAGGCCGACGGTGCCGATCGCCGAGCTGCTGTTGCCGAGCACCGGGTTGCCCGCGATGACCGCCGTGACCGCAGCCGCCGCGTCGGACGCACCGCGCATCGGGGCGTCGATCCGCATGCGCGTCATGCTCAGCGCGCGGACGTAGCTCAAGCGCAGGTCCGTGCGCTTGATGACAGCCCCGCCGCAGTTCACCAGCGCGACGTCTGCGCCGGTCGGTGCGCCTTCCAGCGGCTCCAACACGAGCGTGGTCGCGTACGCGTCCCGGACCCGGTACGGGCCATCGAGCCCGAGGTCCGCACCGGTAGCAGCGTCGCGCAGCCCGAAAGCATTGGTGTAGTCGCCGATCGACACACCGCCGACCGTGGCCGACAACTGCAGCGTCAGGATGTTGGCAGCGCGCGTGACCGACTGTACCGCCTGCGACATGACCCCCTGCATGCCCTGCCCGCCTTGCTGCAGCGCGAGGAACCCGCCGAACGACGTCGCCGTGACCGCCGAGCCCCACACCACCTGCACCTGGTTGCCGGTGACGGACACCACCTGCGCCGCCGTGGTCAGGTTGGGGAAGTTGGCCTGGTCGCGGACGCCCCAGGCGTTGACCCAGGCGCTCGTGGTCACCAGCGCGCCGACATCGCGGTCCAGCGTCAGCGTCGCCGTCGTGCCGCCCGTCTTCAGCACGCTGACGATCTTGGCGACCGGGCGCGGCAGCGAACGCTCGTTGTGCGCGCGCAGCCGCAGCCGGTACATCTTCGAGACGTCCGGCAGGACGTGCGTGCGGGTAAGCCGGGTGTTCACGCCGGCGGTCGTCTCCGCGGGCATGTCGATCAGCTGCACCCGGTCCTCACCAACGAGGAACCGCTGCTCGGACGACGGCTGCGCCGCGTACACCCCGACCGCGCCGATCGGCGACGCAGACGCCGTCGAGCTGCAAGCCATCGAGTGCGCGCCGGCGGCGGTGCCCGACGGCACGGCGTCGCCGGAGGCGCTGCGCACGTAGGCGCTGCAGTTCGTGCTGGATCCGTTCTCCAGGTGCACCGAGATGCCGTCGCGCGCGCCGTCCATCGTGGTGCGCACGTACACCACCCCGCCGCTGTAGGGGCCTGCCGTGACCGACGCAACCGTGCCGCCAGGGCCGGCAGTCGCCGTGATCCGGTTGGGCGCCGGCGTGCTGGCGACCACCAGCGCGGGGTAGTTCAGGCGGGTGTCCGCCAGGCCGGCCACGCCGAACCGCATGCCCGCGGTCAGCTGGTGGTTGCCCGTCGTGTCGATCGTCAGCGTCGTGCCGCTCTGGGAGATGCTGGAGATGGCGATGTCCGGCAGCGCCGGCAGCGGGTCGTCCGCGGAGACCACCTCGTAGACCAGCGACTGACCGAGGGTGCGCTGCGATGCGTGCACACCGGTGATGACCTCCGCCGGAAACGGGAACGTGTTGCGGCTGGTGACACGCGTGTCCGTGTCGCCGGACAGCGGGTCGAGTGAGACGACCAGGTAGCTGGCGCCTACCGCGTTGCCATCCACGCGCACGATGTCGCCCGGGGCCTTGCTGACGTCCCACGCGGCCGCTTCCAGCGCCTCGAACGCCTCACGGAAGTAGGTGCGCCGGCCGCCGGCCATGTCCATGAGGGAGACCTCACGGCGCTGTCCGCTGGCCGGGTCGATGATGGTGTCGGGCACGGGGGCTCCTCCTAACTTTCTGTCGTTAAACTTCGGCCGACCACGCCAGCATCGAGCTGGCCGGCAGCATGGCCTGCGACATCCAGAAGCCGCCAAAGATCGGCGAGATGCCCTGACGCGCCTGCAGCGTCGCTACGCCTGCTGCGTCCCGCTTGAGCGCGGTGTCGGGCTCCATGCCCTCGACCCACAGCCAGTCCACTCGGTTGGTCACGTCCAGCAGCTGCACGCGCCGCGGCATGCCACCAGTCCGCACGAACACGCACGGCTGCAGCAGGACGTTGTTCAGCGCCGCTGGCGCGGCGTGGAACTGGTGGACGCTGATCTGCGCGGCAACCGTGCGCAGGATCGTCCGGCGCACCAGGGCGCCGGCGGCAAACTGGTCGATCTCGACGTACATGCCAGCGAGCAGGCCAGCGGTGGAACCAATCGCCGACGACGTCGACTGGCCGCTGGCGAAGCTGACAGTGGTCGACGGGTGCGCCACGGCGTCCGTCTCGATCCGACCCGTGGAACAGCCTGCGTCTCCGACCGGCGGGCGGCTGTTGGTGGTGATGCTGTATCCCATGTCGCCCCCCTCAGAGCGCAGCGGTCAGGACACCGCGGGCGTACTCGTTGCCCGCAGCGGTCAGGTGGTAGTACGCATCGGCCGCCGTCAGGTAGCTCGGCTGCATTCCGGTACGCAGGTCGACCAACTTGGCGTGCCCCGCCCGGGTCACCGCCGTGGCCCACTTGTCGACGGTGTCGTAGACATTGAACGGCCCGCCGGGGCCGTAGCCGGCGGGATAGATGCTGTTGCTGACCAGCACCCGGATACCGTGCTTCTTGCACAGCGCCAGGATGTACTCGTTGCGCGCGATCGCCTCGTCCGCGATCTTGGCAGTCTGCGTGCCCCCGCCGGCGCGCGGCAGTTCGTTGGTCGAGATCGCCGGGATCATCACGTCAGTCGGCTTGTAGCCCATCCGAATGTGCTGCTCCAGCTGCGGCATGAACACCGACGAGTGACAGGTCGACGCGCCGCCGTTGTAGTAGGTCCATGGTTCAGCTGGTGTGGACTTCGACAGCACTGCCATCGGGATCCACGACATCAGGCCGTACCGCTGCCAGCCACCCGACTCGTACGTGCTGTCGCCCAGCGCCATCAGGCTGCGGCACGGTACGTCGTAGAAGCACTCCAGGGCGATGTAGGGCATCCCCATGTTGGTGTTGTTGTTCGACGCGAACGACAACACCGAGCCCGGCATCGTTCCGAGGTTGTTGACGGAGTCATTCGCGTCGAACTGCTGCGCGTAGATCACACGCCCGTACGGCTGCCCGTCGATCGACGCGCGCATCAGGCCGTACAGGTAGCCGTTGCCCTCGCCGTCCCCGCTGAAAACGTTGACCCAGCTATGGGTGTCCCCCAGCTTGGGCGTGCGCGTCAGCCGCATCAGCACGAACGGACGGGCGCCGGATGCAGGCGGCACCGTGCGCAGCGGGACTACGTCGCTGCAGATCATCCCCGGGATCGCGCTGTACCCGCCGGCCGTGCCGTAGTCCTGCACGTTCAAATCACCACCGGGGTACAGCAGCCCGCTCTTGTTGGAGCCACCCCAGGTGCCGCGGCGCCACCCGTTGACCGTTGCGTCCGTCGTCGTGGCGTAGGCGTTGTACTGGCGCCGGGCGCCCGAGTTCGGCCAGCCCGCCGGCGGCGTGGCTTGCGGCACGAAGGCGTCAGTGGGGTTCGCGTAACCCGCAACCTCGGTCGACGCCACTGCGAACTCCCAGTCGCGGCTGGCCTCCATGTACTCGCGCGAGTACACCCACAGACGCACAGCGCGCACCGGCGCCTCCACCTCGAACTTGAACAGCCAGTTGGGGCGGTTCACGCTGGCCGGGTTGCCGGTGGCGGTGGTGCCCTGCGCGCCGATCAGCCGCATCAGCCCGGACGGCGCCCCCGCCACCCCCGCCGAGCCCAGCGGGATGCGCTCCTCGGTGACCGGGTCGACGAATGCCCCGATGTCCGCCTTCCAGAACATCTCCCGGATGAACCGGTCGTGATTGAAGCCATCGGGCATGGTGCGATCCTGACGTTAAGTTTGCCTGCGCTCTAAGAGCGCAGTGTAAATAACGGTAGACCGCTAACGCCCAATAGGCAACTGCACCGTAAGGGCTTCCTCGGCCTTCAGCTCCGCCACGACGGGCGCCTCGGACTGCACCGCAGGCATGTTGATGACGAGGCTGAATGGGCTGGCGTTAGTGCGTTCCTCGCGCGGAACCAGGGCGCCGTGGGCGCTCATCATCTTCAGCAGCTCCAGCTTCAGGTCGTTGGGCAGCTTGCGGTAGTTCGTGACCAGGTCGGTCTGGATCTCCAGGGCCACCACCTTCGCGCGCAGGCGGTACGCCGAAGTCAGCCGGGCCTCCACCTGCTGCAGCTGCTCCTTGGTCGTGCTGGCCTCAGCCTGCAGCACCAGCGACGTCGTCAGCGCATCGAGCGACTGCAGCGCCTCGGAGGGCTGCAGCTCCAGCTCCACCGACTCGGAGACCTCGTCGGTTTCCGGCAGCACAGGCAGCCCCGCCATCAGGTCGTCCGGCATGGGCGGCATGCGCGGCCGGCGGTCCACGATCAGGCCTCCGTTGGCTTGCGGCGGCGGTCGGGTAGCACCGGCACACCATCCTCGGTCGGCAGCCTACGGACCCACTCGCGCAGCAGCTCCAGCGGGTAACGCACGCCCCGGGCGCCGTGCTTGATCCACGGGGGGGACTTCGGCCGGTACTTCGGGTCGTCGGCGCGCTGGCGGTCGACGTGACGCCAGATGCGCAGGGTGCCTGGCTTGACGCCGAGAACGCGCGCTGCGTCTTCCTCGGTCAGGTTCTCCAGCCGGGCCGTGACCGCGCGCGCCGCCTCCTGGGCGATCGCGTCGATCTCACGGGTCAGGTTCTCCAGGCGCCCGGGGGCCGCCTGGTCGGCAGTTTCGGTGCTGGGGACGGGTTCCTGCATGTCGCGCTCCAACGTGGCTTGACGTAACGGTGTTGTGTTTCTCGATTCTAGCTGTGCCCGGCTCGTTCCGTGAGCCTCCCGTGACTGCGGGGGGACTTGGTTTATTTGTTAGGTATAGGGGGTACGCGCTTGTTAAGAAGCTAAAAACAGGGGGCCGGTATACGAGGAACCCGGAGGGGGGGCCCCCCTCCCCCCAGGCCCCTGGCCAG
>JACCDR010277736.1_pt1 | contig 18089 bp, 18 predicted proteins | sample 7446431 | NCBI WGS metagenome assembly JACCDR01 (sample SAMN15323443, study PRJNA562643) | freshwater metagenome | isolation source: river surface water | place: USA:Blue River Watershed | collected 2017-08-17
CTGCGCGCATGCAACATTTCACTATCCATGGCGACGGGGGCTCGCGGGGGAACCCCGGCCCCGCAGGCTCGGGCGCCGTTATTCGCGATCAGGGAGGGAGCCTGATCGCGACCGTCTCACAGTTCTTGGGGGTACGCACCAACAACTACGCGGAATACGAGGCGGTGATCCTCGCACTCGAAGCATTGCAAAAAATAGTTCCACAACCTGAGCGGGGGAGTACGAGTGTCGAGGTCAAAATGGATAGCGAGCTCGTAGTCAAACAAATGAAAAAAATATACAAAGTGAAGCACCCGGTATTAAAGGAGCAATACGTACGCCTCTGCAACGCCGCCGCAGTATTCGGCACCGTCACCTTCACCCACGTTCCCCGCGCACAGAATTCAGACGCTGACGCCCTCGCCAACGACGCGATGGATCGTGGTTCATGAGCTTGCTTGTTTCACTTGTGGGAGGATTCTCGAGCGGAGTGTTCCTCCGCTCGCTTTTTGTTTTTGGCTGGCCAGTGGTCCTTTTTCCGCTCGTTCCCGCGGCGCTGTGCGCCGCGGGGTATTTTTTGAAATCGCGAACGGCGTATGCGGTATGCGCACTCTTTTTTATTTTCAGCTCGCTCGGTATGTTGCGCGCCGATCTTGCTGACACTCCTCCTCCAGAGTTATTCCTTGCTGAGGTTGGTGAGCGCGTTACCTACGAAGGGGTTGTAGCGCGTGATCCCGATATCCGTGAAAAAACACAACGAGTAACCCTTCGAGTGAGCGGCGGTGAAGAACAAACCCTCATGCTCGCTGTTGCTCCGCACTACCCAGAGGTGGCAGTGGGGGAGCGGGTGCGCGTCTCTGGTACGCTCGCACTCCCCGAACCATTTGAGACCGATGGCGGACGCACCTTTCGGTATGACAAATACTTACAAAAAGATAGCGTGCGATTCTTGCTTAATTTCGCACGACTGTATCCCCTCGACCATGCACCGTGGTATTCGCTCTCGGCGCTACTTGCGCGCACTAAACACTTCTTTCTTGACGGCCTCAATGCGGTCTTGCCGCGTGAGAACGCAGCGCTCGCGGGCGGCATTGTTATCGGTGGTCGCGCAGGGCTCAGTCAGTCGCTACGCGAGGCATTTATCACGAGCGGTCTTGTACACCTCATCGTGCTCTCGGGCTACAACGTCATGATTGTCGCTGAGTGGGTCATGGCTGGACTCGCACTCATTACTCGCTCGCGTCGAGTGCAGGCTTTTGCTGGGGCGTTCGCTTTGCTTCTTTTTGTTGGCATCGCGGGATTCTCCTCGGCCGCAACCCGCGCGACTGCTATGGCGCTGATTGCACTCTACGCGCGCATGACTGGGCGCACCTATGTCGCGAGTCGCGCGCTCATGGTCGCGGTGTTACTTATGCTTATCTACAACCCACTGTATCTTGTGTTCGATCCAGGGTTTGGCCTCTCGGTTACTGCGACCGCAGGGATCATCTGGCTCTCACCGCTGTTTGAAGCTACTTTTCTGCAAACACGCACTCGGCTCGGCAGGGGAGCACCCAATAGCATTCAGACCTTTTGGATCCAGGCCATCGCTACCACACTCGCGGCACAGACCGGCGTACTCCCGCTCCTGCTCTACAACACGGGCAATCTCTCGCTCGTCGCACTCCCGGCAAATCTACTCGTGGTCGCGGTTATGCCGCTCACTATGGCTGCTGCCGCGCTCGCAGGAGTAGGTGGTGCTATGTTCAGCACCTTCGTGCCGCCGATCGCATTTTTGCTTGGGATTCCTGCACACCTACTCACGAGTTATGTGATGCTCGTTGCAGAAAAGAGCGCAGCCCTCCCGTGGGCCGCGCTCTTACTCCCCGCGTTCTCGTTCTTTTGGGTTGTGTTTGCTTATGCTGCGCTCACGTTACTAGCATCGTCAAAACGTTTCTCAACCACTGACCAATTCACATTTTCAAAAAAGGCGTCGATGTAATTTTTCTTCTCTGCGGGGACATAGTCCACCATGAACGCGTGCTCCCAGAGATCGAGTGCGAGAATGATAGGGAGGCCAGCGAGCTGGCCGAGCTCGTGATCGGCAACGAATACCGTATGCAAGAGTCCACCAGCACGCGTGTCGGCATACACCACAACCCACCCAATACCGCGCGTGCCCGCAACCTCCTTACAGTGCGCCACCAGCCCCTCGTATGAGCCATATTTTTCAGCAGCACTCTTCGCAAGAGACGTATCAGCATTTTGTGGTACTGCACCACCCTCCAACTGCTCGAAGTAGTATTCGTGCATCCGCATACCGTCGAACTCAAATGCGAAACGGCGGCGCAGCTCTGCCGCCACGTACGGGTCGAAGGTGATCTCACCGCTGCGCGCCTTCTGTAGCTGCTCGGCAATCAGGTTCACATGCTTCACATAGCCCTCGTAGAGCGCGAGGTGCACTGTAACTTGTTTTTCAGAAATGCCTGGCAGGGTAGGGAGGTTAAACGTTTTAGCAGTGTAGGTCATATGTACTGGAGTATAGCAAAACGGGGCCTTGCGGCCCCGTTTTTAGATCACATTCGCTTTCTTGAGGGTGGCGAAGGCGCCGTTCTTTTTAATCGTTTTGAGCCCTTTTACAGAAACATCCACGATAATAGTCTTGCCGAGCTCTGCCACGTAGATGCGACGGCGCTGAAGGTTGGCCTTACGGCGAACCTTGCCGGTGGGGTTAAATTGGGTCGCGCGGGTACGGTTAGAGTACCGCCCGCCTATTTGGGTCGATTTCCCTGTGACTTCACATGCTCGTGCCATAGTCGCTGCATGGTACCATACGATATAAATCGAGCAACTCTATGCCCTTTGAGACCCTTATTCTCCTCGCCATACTCGTATTCTCGATCATTCTCCATGAGGTGGCCCATGGATATGCGGCCAACGCCCTTGGCGACCCCACCGCACGGCTCGCGGGACGTCTTACCCTCAATCCCATCCCCCATATCGACCCTGTAGGGTCAATCTTTCTCCCTCTTTTTCTCACCATTACGCATTCTCCCTTGTTTTTTGGGTGGGCGCGGCCCGTGCCCTACAATCCCTACAATCTTCCCCATGGCCGCTTCGGCGAGGCTTTCGTGGCTCTAGCGGGAAGTCTCACCAATCTCAGTTTGGCCCTTATCTTTGGCATCATACTCCGCTACTGGGGGAGTGGGCTCTCGGTGGCCTCGCTCGAGCTTGGCGCCACCATTGTACTCATGAATTTGTTCCTGGGACTCTTCAACCTGATTCCGTTCCCTCCACTCGACGGCTTCACCGCACTTCGAGCGCTCCTGCCGTGGAGTCTCTCGCGTCATTTCCATGCTTTTGAGGCAACCTTGCACCGTTTTGGCTTCCTCTCACTCATCTTTTTCATTCTGTTCTTTACCTCGGTCATTGCAGCGCCTTTCGCCCGCGTGGTTATCCAACTCGCGCTCCTTATTGTTGGTCCTTCTGGGGTATACTATCCCTGATGCAGTACCAAGTACCTCAGTTTATTGAAGTTGAGGATCGTATTATTGGTCCACTGACACTTAAGCAGTTTATCTACCTTGCGGGCAGTGCGGGAATTTGCATCGCATTATTTTTTAATCTGCCCTTTATTGCGGCGATTCTCATTGGGCTCCCGATAGCCGGGCTCGGCGGGGCACTCGCGTTCTACAAGGTAAATGGCAAGCCATTTATCGAGATCCTCGAGGCCGGTTTCAACTATCTTTTCGGCAATAAGCTCTTCCTGTGGCGACGACACGATCCAACCCTCTCTGAGATCCAAACGGCTGCGCAGGCGGCGGCACGAGAAGCTGAGGCCAAGGCGGCGGCAGAACAAGCCGCAAAGTCAGAACCTAAGCTTACCCGTAGCAAGCTTTCAGAGCTTGCGTGGTCACTCGATGCGGGCAAAAACACAAACACGGGCGAGCCCGCCTCTCCATAACCTATGGCGAAGGCAGCCCCCACCCCCACCCAGGCGTTTGTACCCGTCAAAGAGATCAAAGACGGGATTGTCCGACTTAAAGATGGCAGTTATCGGGGTATTTTGATCTGCTCCTCGATCAACTTTGGCCTCAAGTCGGCAGATGAGCAACACGCTATTGTGATGGGCTTCCAAAATTTCCTCAACACACTCGACTTTTCAATACAAATCATTGCGCACTCACGCAAGATGGACCTGCGCCCCTACATCGCACTCCTCCACGAGAAAGCGGCGGTCCAACGCACAGAACTCATGAAGATTCAGCTCCGCGAGTACATCGAGTTCATTCAGTCATTCTCTGAGCAGACCAATATTATGACCAAATCATTTTATGTGGTGGTACCGTACTCTCCCCACGTAAGCGCCTCGGGCGCTGTAAACGCGCTCAATGTGTTTAACCGCACCCCACAAAGCGCCGCAACTGCGGCAAGCACCTTCGAAGAAGAGCGGGTGCAGATCGAGCAGCGCCTCACCCTTATTGCCTCCGGACTTGCGGGCACTGGCGTACGCGCCGCACCACTCGGCACCGAGGAGGTGATTGAGCTCTTGTATCGCTCCTTTAACCCGGGTGAACTTGAGAACCCTATCCGACTCGAAAAATAATATGGCCTTTCTTGATTTTTTTAACAAAAAGAAACCTGAGGAGGCGACCGTCGTGCCCGTCTTGCCGAAAGATATCTATAACCAGAGCAGCCTCGACCTGGTCGACACTATTGCCCCCACCGCACTCAAGATCGGCTCCCGAGAGCTTCAGCTTGGAGAGAAGTATGTGCGTGCCTTCTATACCATCTCCTACCCACGATTCCTCTCTGATAGTTGGTTTTCGCCGATTATCGATCTCGACCGTGTGCTCGACGTCTCTATTTTCATCCACCCGATCGAGACGGAGCAGGCACTGCGCGGATTCCAAAAGAAGGTAGCCGAGGTGCAGAGTCAGATCAACGAGCGCGAAGCGAAAGGGCTCGTGCGTGACCCCATGCTCGACACCGCGTACCAAGACCTTGAGGCGCTGCGCGACAACCTACAGCAAGCCCAGGAGAAACTCTTTGATGTGGGGCTCTACCTTGCGGTGTATGGCGATTCCAAAGAAGAAGTAGACAAGGTGGAGGGACTCATTCACAGCACTCTTGACGCAAAGTTGGTGTACACCAAGCCCGCACTCTTCCAACAAGAGCAAGGGTTCCGCTCTTGCCTCCCGCTCGGCACCGACGAACTCTTGGTGAATTCAAAGCTTAATTCTTCTCCGCTTTCTTCTATCTTCCCCTTCGTCTCATTTGACCTTACGAGTGACCGCGGCATTCTCTACGGCCTCAACCGCCACAACTCCTCTCTTATCATCTTTGATCGTTTCTCTCTTGAGAACTACAACTCCGTAATCTTCGCCAAGTCAGGCTCGGGCAAGAGCTACACTACCAAGCTCGAGATCCTGCGTTCCCTTATGTTTGGTACTGATGTGATCGTGATCGATCCTGAGCGAGAGTATGATCAGCTTGCAGAGGCTACCGGGGGCCGCTCGTTCCACATCTCACTCTCGTCAGAGCACCATATTAATCCTTTTGATCTCCCGCCGGTGAAAGAGGACGAGGATCCCCGCGACATTCTCCGTTCAAATATTATTAATTTGGTGGGGCTTTTCCGCCTCATGCTTGGGGGACTTACCCCTGAGGAGGATGCGATTATCGACCGCGCCATCAGCGAGACCTATGCACTAAAAGACATCACCGGCGACGCCGACTTTACGGGCGCAGAGCCGCCACTGCTCTCAGATTTTGAGCAAGTGCTCTCGGGCATGGAGGGAAGCGAGTCCTTGGTAGAGCGCCTCTCTAAGTACACCAAAGGCACCTGGGCCGGCTTCTTAAACAAGGCCACTAACATCGATATTAAGCAGCAGTTTGCGGTCTTCTCGGTGCGCGACATGGAGGATGAGCTCAAGCCTGTGGCTATGTACATCGTGACCCACTATATCTGGAACTCAGTGCGCCGCGACATTAAGAAGCGGCTCCTGATCATCGACGAGGCCTGGTGGATGATGAAGAGCGAGGACACTGCCTCCTTCCTCTATTCGCTCGCCAAGCGTGGCCGCAAGTACTATCTCGGCGTATGTACGATCACCCAAGACGTTGAGGACTTTTTGAAGAGTCCGTATGGCCGACCCATCCTCACCAACTCGTCGATGCAGCTTCTCCTCAAACAATCGCCGACCACCATCGACGTCTTGCAGAAAACCTTTAACCTCACTGACGAAGAGAAATATCTCCTCCTCGAGGCCGGAGTAGGAGAGGGGCTCTTCTTTGCTGGACTTAAGCACGTCGCTATCAAAGTGGTGGCCAGCTATACCGAAGATCAGATTATTACCTCAGACCCATCCCAGCTCCTCGCCATAAAGCAAGGCAAGGAACGCCATGAAAGCGAGAACAAGTAGTGCGCCACCCAAGACCATGACGTGGCCTAAGGCCATGCCTATTGTCTTGGTCGCACTTATCTTTGATATCGCACGGGCTTTTTTTAATTTCTTCTGGCTCTTTGGCCCAGCCATGCTCGCTGCTGGCGTCGGCAGTGCCGCCAGTAACGCAACACCTTCGTTGCCTGGGTCTACGGTCAGCTCGGCCATAGGTGCCGGCGCCGGGGCTCTAACTGGCTTAGCTGCAGGCTATTTCGGCGCCCCGGTATTTATGTTTTTCGGCGTCGTAATGGCTATGGCCGTCGGCCTACTCGGGTGGATGAGCGTCATTGTGCTCCTACTGTTCTTTAACACCCGCATATTTTCACCGAGTAGTTTCATTACTATGTTACTCGGATTTAGCCTGAGTGAATTACCTTTTATCAGTGCCTTGCCCGCACTTACCGGCACCACCTTGCGCTTATTCCACGTACAGATCAAGCGCGAGCACAAGGCACTTGAGGTCTGGAAGAAAGAGGAAGCCGCTCTTAAGGCACAACGGGAGGCTGAATACCTGGCCTTCTTGGTTGAGTCTGAGCAAGCTCATGCACTCGCCGAAGAAGAAGGTGAGGTTGCTGATGAAGTTGCGGAAGAAGAAATGCTCGAGGAAGAAGAGCAGGAACAAGAAGAGGAACGCCGCGCGGCCGACGAGGCTGAAGAAGAGGAAAATGAGTTCCGTGAGGCTGCCTAGGCGTTATACTGTATACATGCGTGTCAGCCTTGGGCTTAGTGCCTTCTTATTGCTACTCCCCAGCATGACGAGCGCTCAAGCGCTCGGGAGCACCGACCCTTTTCTTGTCTCGATCTCTCCTAATTACCCTGTGCCGTATGGGCAGGTGCTCCTCACGCCCACTTCTAACTTCGTCTCGCTCTCAAATGCCACCATGCAAGTAGCAGTCAATGGCAAGCAGGTCTATGAGGGCTCGGCGAAGCCAACCAGTGTAGCACTTGGTGGAGCAGGGGAGTTGGCTCAAATCGTAATCACCGTAACCAGCAATAACCAAAAACACACCAAGACGCTCTCTGTCCGCCCCCAAGACGTTGCGTTGGTTGCCGAGCCGCTCGCCTCAGCGCCACCCCTCTACCCCGGCAAACCACTCGTCCCTCTTGAGGGCGCCGTGCGTGTGGTCGCTATCGCAAACCTGCGTGACGGCAAGGGTTCTACCTTGAGCCCAAGCGTCCTTTCGTATAAGTGGTACGTAGACGACGCACAAATCTTGGCTTCTTCAGGGATCGGACGGGACACTCTGGTGATAGGGTCACCGTTCCAATACCGTGTGCGCGATGTCTCGGTACGGATACAGAGCCAAGACGGCTCGCTCTTTGGTGGCGCAGCACTCACCCTGACCGCCGAGGACCCTATCATACGCATCTATGAAAATGACCCTCTCTTGGGCGTACTCTTCGACCGCACTCTCTCACGCTCATACTCGATCACGAGTGCAGAGAAGTCCCTCTATGCCGCACCCTTCTCGTTCCCACTCCTTAAGGGCGGTCCGCGGCTCAAATGGCTCTTAAACGGCTCTACTGCTGAGACCAAGAACCTTATCACCCTACGCCCCACGGGCTCGGGTGCAGGCACCGCCTCGCTCTCAGTGGTGGCTGAGGCTGGCGAGCTGGTGCGGGCTACCACCAACCTCTCGCTCTCCTTTGGCGCTAGCCGGGGTGGGCTTGGTATATTTGGCTTATGAGAAAGACACTCCTTATCTGCTCTTGCCTCCTCTTAATCTTCTTTTTCTTTGGTGACGTATCGGCCTACGCGCAAGAGGAATTTAAGGCGCTTGCGCCCATCCCAGGCCTCACCGCTCCCAACCCAGGAGAGGGAAGTGTTATCGATTCTGACAATCTCGCAAATTTCTTTAACAACCTCTATAAGTACCTGATCGGCATTGCGGCTATATTGGCAATTATTCAGATCATCCGCGGTGGCCTCGAGATCTCGACCCAAGACAGCATTAGCAAACAGTCTGCGGGCAGGGAACATATTCGCGACGCGATCTTTGGCCTCGTGCTTGTGCTCGCGCCAGTCCTTGTCTTTAGTATCATCAACCCCACTATCCTAAACCTCTCACTCAATCTTCCTGGTCTCGAAACCGCCGGTAGTCCAAACAATGGCGGTGAAGGCGCCGAGGAGGGGGACGTGGACGAAAATGGCTGTACTACAACCCACGCAGGCAGTTATCTCACGCAAGCCTCGTGCCCAGATCAGGCGGCCGCAAACTCTTATCAATGCGCCTCTGGAATGGATTTGGTAGTGCGTTGTGTAGAAAATAACGACGGAAGTTGTGTTACCGGCGACGTCTCCGCGTATTGTCAGAAAACTGTCGATAACTTAGTTTATTACGTAACCTCCTATATCAACGCTTCTTATCTCACAGGATTCCTCACTGGCACTGGGGCTCCTATTCCACGAGATACGTCGGCAGCAAACACCTTTATTAGCGGCTGTACTGGAGATGGTGGGTATGTGTGGGCCCGAGCAAACCTAACTTCTCTCGCAAATGCACGGGGAGGCAATTGTAGTAGTTTTGGCGCAGACACAGGCGTCAACACGCTCCCTTCTCCTGCTCCTGGCCAGTACGCTTGTTACACGGAGAGCTACACTTGCCAAACTGACGCCCCTGCAACCGACCGCACTCTCGCCGTTGGAGCTGTGTGTGAAGAAAATCGCCAATGCCAGACTAATTTCTGCGACTTGCAAGTTTCGCCTCACCGGTGCACGAACGTCCCTGACGCAGACAACAACCAGTGCCAGCCTGGACCAAATCCGCCTGTGGGTATGGCCTGTCCAACGGGGCAAGAGTGCGCTATCAAAACAGGGACAAATCAATATGTCTGCCAAAACGTGTGCATTCAGGAGGGCTATACTCCACCCGAGGAATATAGTGTTGCTTGCCCTACCACTGGTCCACAAGCAGCAGCGTTTCAGTATTTCTGTCCAACAGGTGCTCCGCTCTGGAACGAATGCAAGATGCTACCTCCAGAATCGTCGGTTCCAATGGCTGTTTGTTTCAACATGAGCGAACAAACAGGGTGTCTTACAGCAGAACCGAAAAGAGTAAGCGATATACTTAGGGATGCTCCGTGATACGCATATGCAGCGCGCGCTTATTATCGGAGCAGTTGTGGTGGTCCTCGGCGGGATCGGGGTTGGATTGTATTTCTACTTTGCCCAAGGAGACGCAGATCTCGTCGTAGATCCGGGCGGTGTGGGCCTACCAGACGCACGAGAAGCGCCCACTCCACCAATTGATGACGAGTCTCCTGCACCTACGGGCACTAACCCCATAACCCCCACCCGACGCCTCGCGCAGGTCAGTAAAGGGCCCGTGGTGCCAGGAATGGTCCTTACCGATCGGGGAGGGGAAGTGGTGCTCACCTACCTCGAGCGACAGAGTGGCAACATCTTTGAGTATCTGCCCCGCACTGGCGGTATCACGCGCGTAAGCAACCGTACCATTCCTGGCATACAAGAGGCGCATTGGCTCCCAAGTGCCTCGACAACCTTCGTTCGGTACCTCTCAGGAGAAGGAGCCTCAACCATCAACACCTATGCGCTCTCAGCCGACGGGAGTAGTGGCTTCTTCTTGGCACAAAATCTCACCGGTATCGCTGTTTCTTCTACCACCGTGCTCACCCTCGCCTCGGGAGTCAACGGCTCTATAGTTTCCTCAGAGCGGCCAGATGGCTCGAATCTCGCCACACTCTTCTCCACACCCCTCACGGCCCTGCGTATCGGTTTTCTCGGCGCAACGCGGTACCTCGCCTTCACTAAACCCTCTGCCAAGCTGGCTGGGTACGCGTTTGTTGTAGACAGGAGCGGTTCCTTTTCGCGTATTGCGGGGCCGCTGAACGGTCTTGTGGCGCTCGCAAGCCCTTCGGGCGAGTGGGTGCTCGTAAGCTCAGTACGTAATGGGGAGTTCAGCACTCGTCTCGTTAATGTCGCCTCCCGAGAGGCGGTTACACTCCCTATTGCCACCCTTGCCGATAAATGTGCGTGGGCCGCTGACAGCCGCTCGATCTACTGTGGTGTACCTGTTAACCCCCCAAGTACCTATGCTTATCCAGACGATTGGTATCAAGGGGCCGTTTCATTCTCAGACAGGATCTGGAAAGTTGATGTGGTGGGCCGTTATGCTCAACTAGTACTCGATTTTAGTAAGACTGAGGAAGACACCCTCGATGTGCGGACGGTAGCGGTAGACCCACAAGGCACCGTACTCAGCTTTATGAATAAGGCTGACGGCTCTCTCTGGGCGTATCAGCTCTAGATAGCAGCCAGTTCTGTTGGTGTGTTTGCGTGATCGTTAGCAAGCACTCGTCGCACATACCACTCCTGGAGGCAACCGGCAAGATTGGTGGTGATGAAGTAGAGCGCAATAGCGCTTGAGGTGGTGTATGAAATAACCCCAATAATGATCGGGAAGACGTAGGTGAGCTGGACACTCATTACTTTTTGGAAATCTGCCTGCATACCAGTACCTCCTGAGGGCTTAAGCGTGCCGCTGAGTGCGAGGCGTGCTTGCCACAACTGGGTCACTCCCGCAAGAAAGGCGAGTGCAAGGTTTTTGTCTACCACTGACACAAGCCCAAGGAAGTACAGCGATGCTTGGGCTGGTGTGGGGGTAAAGCTGTATATCCGAAGCGTATTAATAGCTGTAAACGACTCGTGCGTGAACACAAAGTAGAGCGCAAGTAGCACCGGAAGTTGTATAAACACTGTGAGGAAGCTTGCAAACGGGTTGATCTTAGCCTCCTTATAGAGTTCAAGAGTCTCGAGTGCCTCCTTTTCTTTGTTACCTTTGTGTTTCTCTTTCAACTCTTTAATACGCGGCTCAAGGGTCTTAATCGCTCGTTGGGTACGCGCCGCAGAGAGGGAGAAGGGGAGCAGAAAGAGTCGTATCGCTAGCGTAAGAAGTACAATAGCGACACCCGCGTCTGACCCTGGCACAAATGCTACCAAAGCTACCAACGCGTTATAGATGGGGTTATAAAAAACAGCGTGGAAAAAGGCGCTGATCATTGTTGTATTGTACGCGAGGTTTGTATTTTTGAAAGGAGATCTTGAAGCTCACTCTTCATGAGGGCCGGCGTGAGGTCCTGCGCCCCAGCGCGTACATACACCACCAAAGAGGGGGGTATGGGTAGTGTACGTAGGCAGTTGAGTACGCGACGCTTCATGAGGTGGCGCTTGGTAGCAAGGTGGATGGTCTTTTTCGAGATAACCACCGCATACCCCTCACTCGTAGGGGCGGTTATAGCACTAAAGTGTACTGATGCAGCCCGTCGTGCGATGGCGGCTGGAGAGGGGAACGTCCTGCGGGTAAGCCGTTTTTGGCGTGGAAACACGCTTAGACAGTGAGTTTGGCTCGGCCAGCTCGGCGGCGGCGGCGTACGATCTTGCGACCAGAGCTTGTGCTTGTTCGTGCGCGGAAACCGTGGGTCTTAGCGCGCTTGCGCTTCTTGGGTTGGTAGGTTCGTTTCGTAGCCATAGTACTAATAGGTTATACCCATGATATTAACAGGTTCTCACTGAAATACTAGTCTTTGCGCTCCTCTCTATAACCATATAAAATTCGACTACCTATGGATAAGAGCAATCCGCGTGAGCTTTGGGAGTATGCGCTAACGCAGGTTGAGCTCTCGATCTCACCTGCAAATTTCAACACTTGGTTTGGGAGTAGTCATATTGTGAAGATAGGGGAGGATGGGGTGGTCTATATTGGGGTACCCAGCCAGTTTTTTAAAGACTGGTATCTTAAGAAATTTCACACATTATTGCTCAAGATTTTCCGTGATATCTCCTATGAGTTCCGCAATATTGAGTACTTGATTGTAAAGGACGAGCGGCGCAAGCCAGCCCGCGAGGTCCGCGTAGCACCCCGAGGTGCGGTCGAGCTACCGTTAAGCGATTTTTATATCAACAAGGGCGACAACCTGAACCCTAAATACACCTTCGATACGTTTGTGGTGGGTTCTTTTAACAATCTTGCGTATGCTGCCGCGCAGGTCGCCATTGAGCGCCCCGGTATCACCTACAACCCCCTCTTTATCTATGGAGATACTGGCCGTGGTAAGACTCACCTTATTCAAGCAATTGGTAACCAGTACAAGAAACAGTATCCGGGACGAAAAGTGTTCTATCTTACCTCAGAGAAATTTGTGATCGATTACACTGACTCTGTACAAGCAGGAACCGCAAACCGCTTTAAGGATAAGTACCGACAATACGATCTTTTGATTATGGATGATATTCAGTTTCTTTCTAAAAAGGAAAAGACGCAGGAGGAACTTTTCCATCTTTTCAATGCGCTCCACGATACTAATAAGCAGATTGTGTTTTCCTCTGACCGTTCCCCAAGTGCCATTGCCGATATCGCTGACCGTCTTAAGGGTCGTCTAGCGAGCGGAATGACGATTGATATTGGGGCACCTGATATGGAGTCCCGAATGCTTATTGTGCGAAAAAAGGCCGCACTGCACGGCATTATATTGTCTGATGAGGTGGTTGAGTACATCGCCACAAACCTCTCAGGGTCTATCCGCGAGCTTGAGGGTATGGTAAACAACATCGTCTGTCACGCTCAAGTGAAGGGAAGTCCTCCCGACATTCTTGAAGTGCGCCAATCACTTCGTTCGTTTACTCGGCCCCAAAAAACAATCTCTGTTAAGAATGTGGTGGATCGGGTCGCTGAATTTTACGGTATTAGTGAGGAGAGTATTTATGAAAAGACCCGACGCCGCGAGGTAGTGCGCCCACGTCAAGTCATTATGTATCTCTTGCGAGAAGATTTTCGTATTTCATATCCATCAATAGGTACAAAACTTGGTGGTCGAGACCACACCACTGTTATCCACTCTTGTGAGAAGATAAAAGGTGAAATAGCTGTGGATCAAACGTTGGCAAAGGAGATACAAAATATCCGCTCCCTCTTGGTATGACGTTATACTCACTCTTATCAACAAACAATCCTCAGTATGGTTCTCATACCACCCTTATATCTCCTAGGTATATATCTATAATCCACTTATACACAGCCCTAATAGCTCTGGTATGAATATCTCTTTTGAAAAAAAATCTTTTATAGAAGCTGTGTATAAGGTGGCTCGTTTTGCTGAACGTAAAGCAGGAACGCTACCAGTACTCTCAAGCGTGCTGATACTAGCAGATGAAACGACTATTAAATTACGCGCAACTAACCTAGAGGTAAGTATTGATTATTTAGTTCCCGGAGTCATTCGAAAAGAGGGTGTTGCCGCTATTCCTGCAACAACACTGCAACAAATAGCGAGCTCCTTTACTGGGGAAGGGGTGGTGTTTGTTGAGCATATAAGTGATCAGGTTAGTATCACAAGTGGAAGCAATAAAACAGTCCTTAAAACAATCCCCTATGAGGATTTTCCATCATTACCACTCCATACTGAACTTAAAAACACCTTCTCTGTTTCTGGAACAAGTATTAAAACAATACTCTCTACAATTGGTGCTTGTGCTTCGAACTCAACTATCCGTCCAGAATTAGCCAGTATCTATATGGTTATAGAGGGTGGGTTGTTAACAGTGGTAGCAACCGACTCATTCCGTCTTGCTGAAAAAAAGCTTCCTATAAGTAACAAAGGGATTCAAGGAACACTTCTTATTCCTGCAAAGAATGCGCTCGAGATCGCTCAAGCACTACCAGATACTGAGATTGAGCTTGGGTTTGATGACCATCAAGTTGTCTTTAGTGGTGAATGGGGGAGTATTGTTTCGCGCTTAACGAACGCAGTCTACCCAGATTACCAACAAATTATTCCAAAAGATTCAGTGAGCGAAGTAGTGGTATTACAAAAGGATTTTGAGTCAGCGCTGAAACGAACCGCTATTTTTTCAGATGCATTTCAAAAAGTGTCGCTCACGTTCGATACAAAAAAGAATACATTAACCCTCTTTGCTAAGAATCAGGATGTGGGGGAGGCAAGTGAGGTGGTTAGTGCAAAAACAAATGGCGAACACCTCACTTTATCGTTCAATCATAGGTTTCTAAGTGCCGTCCACAACCTTACTACTGCAGAGCATATAACACTGCGTGCTGCAGGTATTGGTCGACCGCTCGTCATACGAGGGGTTGGTGACAATTCGCTCCTATATCTTATCTCTCCAATGAATCAGTAGAGGTTTCAGGATCGTTGCGTTCAGACACAATAGGTGCAAATAAGGGGAGGGCCCGTGAGAATAAGTCGGGGCGGCTTTGATAGTACGATAACACTCCATACTCCCAATAACTAAACTGTGGATCTTGTGCGGGGTTGTAGAGAGGACCTCCTTGAGGGTTTTGTTTATTGGTCCAATACAACAAGCTGTGAGGAAGTGTGTTCCCTTGAGCATCTTCTATACGCCACTCACCTTGTAGTATAGCTGGCGCTGATGCAGAGATAGCTGCCGGCTCTCCAAAGTATCGTTTTGGATATTTTGAGAGTGCGTACGCTAACGCCTCGTGCCACATAGGTGCTGCAATAAGGCCTGCCACACTCTTTACCATTTTTGAGTTGTCGTTGTTGCCTACCCACACCCCAAGGGCTATCGAAGGAGTGTATCCCACAATCCATGCATCGCGAGTGTCGTCGGTGGTACCTGTTTTTACCCCCACGTCATATCCAGGGAAGGAAAGGGGAGAGTTTAAGGGGTATTCTGGCAGACGTGCGTGCGCATTTGAAAGGATTGCTGAAATGTCACGGGTCACCGAGGCGGGTAGTACCTCAGTTGGACTTGGGTTGTATTGCGCAAGTACAGTGCCTTCGGCATCGCGCACCTCTAGGATACCAGTGGGAGGGTTCAATATACCCTCAGTCCCGAACACGCTGTACGCACCAACCAAATCAAGGAGACGCACTTCGCCGCCTCCGAGTACGAGTGTGAGCCCATCACGCGCGGCGTCTCCAAGTGAGGTTAACCCAAAATTCTTTGCGAAGTTAACCGCGTTTTGTACCCCCACCAAGTACAACACCTTAACGGCGGGTATGTTGATTGATTGTGCAAGGGCAGTTTCAAACGTCATTGGCCCGCGGAAGGCCCCATCATAATTCTGCGGTGCATAACACGGAGGGGTGTTGTTGGTGACATCAGTTGCGTTACAACTGGTCGAGAATTGTGTCGGAACATCAAACACCACAGTGTTCCTTGTATATCCTCGCAACAATGCAAGCGCGTATACAAAAGGCTTCATAGTAGAACCAGGTTGGCGCAGTGCGAGGGCGGCGTTAAATTGGCCGTCTATCTGAGTGTCGAAGAAGTCGCGCGAACCAACCATAGCAAGGATTTGGCCCGTCTGAGGGTCAAGGGCGACGAGTGAGGCGTTTGAGGCGTTAAACTTTTTAACGTTCTCTAGGGCATAACGATTCACCACACTCTCACTGCGTACTTGCAGATCTGCGTCGAGGGAGGTGGTGATACGTAAGCCACTCATAAGCGCTTGGGTACCGTAACTCGACTCAAGTTGATTCAAAATATAGAACACAAAATGCGGAGCGATAATGGTGTTTTGCCGGGACGGCGCGAACACCACAGAGGTGCTTTTTGCTGTTTCGTAGGTGGTTTGATCGATATATCCAAGCTTCAACATGCGCTCGAGTACATAATCTTTTCTCGTGTCCAAACTTGCACGGTTTGGGCCGTAGGGTGAGTAGCGCGAGGGTGCTTGGATCATGGCGGCGAGATACGCTGCTTGGGGTACTGAAAGGTCTTTTGCAGGGACACCAAAATAGGCCGCCGCCGCTGCCTCAATACCATAGAGGGTGCCCCCATAAGGGATGTTATTGAGATAAGCCTCAAGAATCTGGTCCTTGGAATACAGACTTTCGAGCTTAAGTGCGAGCACCCACTCATGCGCTTTACGGATGACGCTCTTACGACCAGTGAGTAGAGTATTCTTAACCACCTGTTGAGTGATAGTGGAACCGCCTTGCGCAAGAGAAAAGCCAAGAAGGTTAGCGAGTGTGGCGCGAACGATCGAGGTAATTCGAATGCCACCATGGTCATAAAACTCAGCATCCTCAACAGCGATGGTGGCGTTTATGGCGTTAGGCGAGATGTCGGAGAGTCGAATCAGTTGTCGTTTGGTGTCGCGGTTGTAGTCATAGAGCAACACTTGGCCGGTACGATCGTAAATCTTTGTTGACTGATCGACCTGACGATCAGCAAATGAGGTGATACTTGGTGTGGGGACTAATGCGACTGAAATAAGCAGCAATCCAGCACCCAAAAGGGCGATGCCGCCGAGCAGGTAGGCAAACACAAGAAACCGTTCTCGCCAAAGCGCACGTGTCTTTTTCCGGAGGGGACGTAGTACGTGGGGCCGGCTACTCATAGCCCGTATGCTACCACGCGTTTTACTGAGTGTTAGTAGGTGTCTTCAGACTCGCCCAAATCCTTTTCGGGTGCGTCCTCGTCGGTAAATTCTTCAGAATCCTCTAACTCCTCCTCGTCAAACGGTGTTTCATCATAGTCGCCATGCATAGTGTCCAAGCTAATGATATATGGATAAGTAACGCCTATATTTAAACGACTCGCCGCGGGTCTGGCAAGCAGTTTTTTGTACGGGGTGGGGATTATAGTCGCGCAGCTCTCTGGGCAAGTACGGTAATCCCGACCGCGATGGCGTCGAACTCATCGTCGAGACGTTTCTTAGTGCTCAAGGTGAGTAGTTTGGGGATCATCGCGGCGATAGCTTTTTTGTCAGCGGTGCCGTGGCCCGTTACGGCGATCTTTACCTCCTGGGGGCTGCACTCAACTACAGAGAGCTTAGCGAGTCCCGCGGTGGCGAGGATAGTGCCACGCGCCTCGGCGACCCCCAGCGCCGTTTTCTTATTTACGCTGAAAAAGAGTTTTTCGATCCCCAGTACATCGGGCGCATATTGTTCGATCGTGTGGCGTACGGTAGTAGTAATCTCGGCAAGACGCAGGGCAGGAGTTGCTTTCTGGGGTATGACGCAGTCACTCATGAGTAATACGGGCCGCGAAGGATCGCCCTCAAGTACTGCCACACCAAGGCGATCGTACCCAGGATCAATCGCCAATACTCTCATATCCTTTTGCGTTAGTGGCGATTGATTGCACGTCATTTTGTTCGTCCAAGAGCGTTATGAGGCGCACAAGCGTATGTTCATCTTCTTCACCAATGTCCAGCAACGGTTCGTTCGGGGAGAATCGACCGTCCGGAAACTTCGTAAAGGCCCATGAAGCACTACCCGGAGTACCTAGATCAAAACCATTCTTCGTAAGAATGAGCTTCACCTCTTGGGTGGTACGGTTGCGGCTGTCCGTAAGTGCCGAAATGACAATTGCAATGCCGCCGGGGCCGTAGCACTCATACACGACCTGCTCGACATCGCCTGCGTCTTTGCTTGTGCCTTTTGCTACGGCGCGGTCGATATTTTCCTTGGGCATATTTGCTGCCTTGGCGCGAGCGATAACTGCAGCAAGTGAGGGAGAGGAGATGTTACCAGCAACTTTCTTCGACTCCAGAGTGATTTCGCGAGAAAATTTTCCAAATATGCGACCCTTGGCGGCATCGGTCACCGCTTTTTGGCGCTTTATCTGAGCCCACTTGCTATGCCCGGCCATGGTTATGCCAAAGAAGCGCGCCCCACCAGGTACTCTCGGCCCTGCGAGGTGAGGATGCGACCGCGCGATGAGCGCTCGATAAAACC
>JACCDR011574256.1_pt1 | contig 18084 bp, 21 predicted proteins | sample 7446431 | NCBI WGS metagenome assembly JACCDR01 (sample SAMN15323443, study PRJNA562643) | freshwater metagenome | isolation source: river surface water | place: USA:Blue River Watershed | collected 2017-08-17
CAGGTGAGCCCGCCGGCGAGCAGCTCGCGCTCACAGCGCGCCCGGACGGCGCCGAGGTGCCGCTGCGGGGGCCCGTGGCCCAGGCGCTCCCCTTTGCCCGCCAGGCCGCGCCGCAGCGGGTCTGGCGCCCTGGTGACGCCCAGGCCCAGCTCGACGAGGCCTGGGCGCTGATGGAGCCCGACATGCGGCGGGGCGTCATGCCCCCGCCCGCGTTCTGTCGGCGCTGGTTCGAGGCCGCAGAGCAGCTCGAGGCCGAGCAGCTTGATGCCGCCCTGGCTGGCGACGACGGGGCCGAGGACCGGTGGCACGACACGGCCGACCGTCAGCAGGCGATGATAGAGGCCTTGGCCGCCTGCGCTCCGCGGGCGCGCTGAGGAGCGCCATGCGTCTGCACCTGCTGCCCCGCGCGACGCCCGGCGACGGCCTCGAAGCGCTGGCAGAGGAGCCTTGGCGCCGCGCCGACGAGGCCCGCTGGGTTGCGCACCGCCACGGCTACGACTGGGAGCTGCGTGTCGCCAACGACCTCGACGTGGTCATCGACGGCGCCGAGCCGCAGATCGAGCTGCGGCGCGACGGGGTGAGCCAAGGGCGGCTCACCCTGCAGGGCGCGGTCGACGTCGTGAACGGCTACCGCTCCACCGTGCGCGAGCTGCCCGTGGGCGGCCTCAACGAGCGCTTCGGCGAGGTCGCCAACCTGCGCGAGGGCATGCGCGGCTTCGTCCCGCTGCGGCCGGTCGACGTCAAGGCCTTCGCCATGGCCTCGCGCCTGCTGACCGCCGCCTTCGCCGTGATGACCGAGCCCGAAGCCCGGTGGGCGTGGGAGCGCGCCACCAACCCGCCGCTCGAAGACGAGGACAACGACTGGGACGACGATTGGACGCTGGGCGAGCTGCTTGACGTTCCGCTGGTCAGCCCCGACGGCGAGCCCTTCACCGAGGCGGACCTCGAAGCCCTGCCCATCTTCGTGATGACCCTGGCCATGCACGTCTGGGGCCGCGGCAACCCCGAGCAGGAGTTCGGCGTGGGCGGCGCCGGGCGCGGCGGCAAGCAGCTGCAGGCGGGCTTCATGATGCCCGAGTGGGCGTCGCTGGCCATCCTGGCCGACCGCCTGCTCAGCAACGCCGAGCTGCGGATCGTGCCCGTCGACAAGCAGACCGCCTTCGACTTCGTGAAGCGGCACCACAGCGCGCTCCCCGACGCGAACCCCCGGGGCCTGCTGTTCGCGCTGGGTGTGGCCCGCGGCGCCCGCTTGGTGGGCGTGGCGCTCTGCAACACCCCCTCGGGCCGGTACGCGGACCCGCACGGCGTCGTGGAGCTGACCCGGGTGGCGACCGACGGCACGGTGAAGGGCGCGGCCAGCAAGCTGGTGGCCCGGGTGCTCGACACCTGGCGCATGGCGGCCCGCGGCGCGCCGTCGAAGCTCGTGACCTACAGCCTCACCAGCGAGGAGGGCGCGACCTACAAGGCCCTGAAGGACAAGGGCCTGCGGCCGGTGGCGCGCGTCGAGGGGCGCGACCCAGCAGGCGCCCGCGGCGGTGTGTCGGGAGACCCGTCGCTGGCGCGCATCTCGAAGGTGCGGTGGGAGGCCGGCCCCGGCGCCGGGGCGGCGGACTGGTCCTTGGTTGCTCCCTCCCGGGACTGAGATTAGCACCACGGGCATGACGCCCGACCATCCCCGCTCCGGCGCCGCCCTGCTCTGGCAGGCGGCCGGCCACCCCGACGCTGAGCAGGCACAGCCCGTGCCGCTCGGCACGCGCTGTTGGTGGTGCGGCACGCCGATCCCCGACCGTGGGCGGCCGACGTCGACGCTGCCGGACAGCTTCCACGCGACGATTCCGCGCGGGCCGGCGGACCTGACCAGCGACTTCCTGTGCCACGCCTGCGGGTGGTCGCTGTCCGACTGGGTGGCGCTCCCGCGCGCGGTGTGGGGGCCCCAGCTCGCCGCCGCTCTCGACGGCGATGGCAAGGTGTCGCTGAGCTTGGGCGGCGACCGCGGCGCAAAGGCCTCCATCTGCCGGGGGCCCGGGTCGACCGTCTACGTCTTCGCGCGGCCGCCGCAGGGCAAGCGCGGCGCGCCGCTCGAGGCGGCATGGATGGCCGGGCGCGGCGCCGCGGCGACCGGCGACCTGTCTGCCATGCCGGCCGAGCTCGCGCTGTTGGCCACGCTCGATGAGGCCGAGGTCGGCGCGGCCATGGTGGGCAAGTTCCGCAACTACGATCACCTCGCCGTCAATGGTGAGTGGCACGCGCTCAAGGTGCAGCGGCCGGCTGACCGCGACCGGGTGCGCGCGCTGCTGCTCGACCCGCCCCCGGGCCTGTGGGCCCTGTCGCTCGGCGATGGCCAGAAGCACTGCGCCTTCATGGCGCCGCTCAGCGATGGCCGCCTGGAGCTGCAGAGCGTCTACTGCGACGGCGCCGGCGTCGTCTGCTACGCGCCCCGAGACCTCGCCAGCCTGCTCGAGGCCGTCAGCGCGCTCATCGTGGCCGGCGCACACCCCGACGAGGTCCGCAGCGGCCGCTACCGCCCGCGTGGCGACGTCACCCTGATGCTGGCGCGGGCGCGCTGGGATGCAGCCGTGGCCGTGTGGCGCGGCTCTGCGCTCTACGAGCTCGCCGAGACCGTGCGGCCCTCGACGGATGCACTCCGCGAGGCAGCCGCGGCCCAGGCGCCCCAGGCGGCGCCACAGACCCCCATGCCGGCGCCCGCGCCGGTGGAGAGCCCCGATGATCGAACTGCCGACCCCGGCCCTGGAGTACCTGGCCCTGCTGCCGGAACCGGAGCGGGCGCGCCTGCTGCTGCGCGGCCTCGTGCCGACCGGCCTACTCAACGACAGCTCGGCCTTTTCGGCTGAGGTGGTCGCCCCGGCCTACTTCGGCGTGCTCGCGTGGCGCGCCGGCTACGTCAAGGGCAACCTCAAGACGCTCAAGGGCTACGAGGCCCAGGAGCGGCTGGGCCACCGCATGCGCGCGGCGCGCGGGCGCAGCTCGGGGCTTGAGGGCTGGGGTCTCGCCCTGCTGCGGGGCGTCGGCTGCCGCGGCGACGCGCTGAGCGGGCCTGCGGTGCTCTGGTGGCGCGAGGCGTGCGGCACGGCCGCGGCCGGCGCCGAGCTGGGCATCGACGCATGGTCGACCCTCCGCGACCCCAACGGCATGGAGCAGGTCATCCAGGCGGCGGGCCTGTTGATCGACTGGCTCCGACAGGTCAAGCGGTTCACCAAGGAAGAGGAGAACGAGGCATGAGTCGGCACAGTTACACCTTCGTCCTGGAGATCACGCCGACGTCGGCGCTCACCCACGGCGCCGGCAACAACGGCAACGAGCAGGAGCTCCACCGGCGCACCTACAACGTCTGCCGCGACGGCCGTTGGGTGCAGGAGAGCATCGCGTGCGTCTCCGGCGCGGCCATGAAGGCCACCATGCGCGAGCACGCGGGCCTGCTGTTCCTGCAGCTGGCCGGCATCGGTGAGCTCGGGCGCGACGGCCTGCGCCTTGTGTTCAAGGGCGGCCGTATGGAGGGCAGCGAGCGGGCCGCGGCCATCGACGAGGCGCGGCGCCTGCGAGACCTGTTCCCGGTCCTGTCCGTCTTCGGCGCGATGGACGGCGCCATGATCATGCGCGGCCGCCTGCAGGTCTCGCCGGTGGTGCCGTACACGGACCTCACCCGCGAGGCTGGGTTGGTGGACCTGGCCGGTGCCGAGGTCTTCCCCGGCATGGCGCCGCTGCCGCACCACATGATCGAGAGCCCGGAGCCGATCACCTACTACCGGCACGACCTGAAGAGCTCGCACGCCGCGGCGCTGCTGCCCGCGGCCGAGCGCAAGGCCATCGAGGACCTCGCCGTCGCGCGCAAGGGCAAGGCAGCCACCAAGGACGAGCGGCGCGAGGCCAACGAGAGCATGCCGCACGCGTTCCAGGCCATCGCCCCGGGCACGCCGATGGTGTGCACCCTGCGGCTGTCCGACGCCAACGAGATTGAGGCCGCCTGCCTGATGCTTGCGCTCACGCGCTGGATCGGCGCCGGCGGCTACCTCGGCGGCGCGTCGTCGAAGGGGCACGGCCAGTGCAAGGTGCGGATCGCCGAGGCGCGCCGGGTGGTCAGCGTCGGCGGCCCCGTGCCGGTGGCGGTGGGGAGCCACGCCGCGCTGGTCAGCGTCGAGGGCGTCAACCCGGGCGCCGAAGAGCTCGCGCTCCGCTACGCCGAGCACGTCCGCGCCAACGCCGAGGCCATCCGCGCCGAGCTTCTGTCGTGAGGCCCCTGCGGGTCACGGCCATGCTTGCCCAGCCGGCCGTGCTCAAGGTGCCCCCGGTTCTCGACGGGTTGCTTCTGGCTGGCGTCGCTCAGCTCGCATGCCGCGACCTGCCGGGCGGCATCATGCCGCTCGAAGAGGCCGACGTGCTGCCCCTGCCGCTCGCTCGCGTGGAGACGCCCGTAGGCTGGTGGTGGGCAGCGTCGCAGGCGACGCTGTGGGGGCGCGAGGCCGTGTCCTGGGCCCACCGCCGCCACGCGGGCAACCTCGCCGAGCTGTTGGACGGGGTGAAGACCATCGACACCGGCGCCGGGCCCGACAAAAGCCTGCGCGTGCCGCTCTACGCGCGGGTCGAGATGATGCAGGTCACCTGGACGTGCATCGGTGACCCCGATGCTGTTGCGGCGGCGCTCAGCTACATCGACGGCATCGGCGCGCGGCGCACGCACGGCTGGGGCTGGGTGCGGCAGTGGCGGGTCGACGACGACCCGAAGCAGCTGCAGCTCGAGGACTACGCGACCCGCCCGGACCTGCGGCACATCCCCGTCGACGCCCTCGACGCGCTGCCCAAGGGCCGCGTGCGCTTGAGCCAGGTGCCGCTGCGGCCGCCCTACCACCACATCGGCGCCGCGGTGCCTTGCTGGCAGCAGGTGTCCGCGTGAGCCCCGACCTGCCGCCGCTCGGGGCGGAGGTCGAGGGCGCGCCGTGGGCGCGGCGCGTGTCCTGGGCGCTGGCGCGGCTCGACTGCGCTTGGGGCTCGACCCCTGCGCGCATCCTGCGGGGCGCAGTGGTGCAGCAGGTCGAGGACCTGTGCGGCGCGTCGGTGTCCTGGCACAACCACGGCGACGACGCGCAGACCTCGGCGCGGCCGGCCGAGGTGCACTACCGCGTGCGTGAGGGGCGGGCCGAGCTGTTCTTCATCGGGCCGCGGGCCGCCGCCAACGCGGCGCTGCTCGGGCGCGTGCGCGCGCTGCGCCTGCCGGCAGGCGAGGTCATCCCGGTCGACGGCGTTGACCTCGAGGTGGGCGCCACCGACGTGCAGTGGCTGGGGAAGTCCTGGCGCCGCTACCGGCTGGTGACGCCGATCTTCCCGTCGTCGGTGGTCGACGCCCGCCGGCCGCGCCCGGCCGATGGCGCCGGCCTGCTCTACGCCTGGGCTGGGCACTACCTCGTGTCGTCGCTGGTGACCTGGATGTCCGAGGTGGGCGTTCGAGGCGGGTCCATCTCGCCGCACGTTGTGATCGAGCCGGGCACCCTGCGCGCGGGCGAGGTCAACTTCACGCGGCCGGCGCGGGGCCAGGGCGCGCGGGCGCAGGGGTTCATGTGCGACTTCATCACCAACGCCGTGCTGCCGTTTGGGGCGGCGCTGGGGGCCCATCGCAGCGAGGGGTGGGGTGTGGTCCATGCTGAGTCGTGAGGTGCTGGCTCCGTGGTGGAACGGCCCGATGCCCGACCGCGACGACTGGGCGGCGCGCTACCCAGCCCGGCAGGTCATGCTGCACACCAGGTCGCAGGCCTTCCGCCGGCGGCTCGACGCTGCCAAGGCGACGGTGGACCGCGCGCTGGGCACCACGCCGAGCTGGCAGGCCAGCGTGTCGTGCGGCAAGGACAGCACGGCCCTGACGCTGGTGTTGTCCGAGGTCTGCGGCGCGGTGATGCCGGTCCCGCTGCTGTCGCTGCGCGACGAGCTGTGCTGGCAGGGCGAGGAGCTCTACCTGCGCACGCTGGCCCTCCGCGTCGGCGCGGTGCTCGAGCTGCCGCGGGTCGACCTGGACCTGTCCAGATCGCTTGACGCCTCGACCGACGACCAGCGCAAGGGCGCCCTGTCGGGCCCGTGGTTCGACGTCGCGACCAGGTCCCGTGGCGGTCGCTCCCTGTTCTGGGGCCTGCGCGCCGACGAGAGCAAGGTGCGCCGGGCGCTGCTGTGGGGCCGCAGCGACCTGTACCAAATCGCCGACGGTTCGTGGCGGTGCGCGCCGCTAATGCTCTGGTCGGCGCTCGACGTGCACGCCATGCTGTGGCGCCACGACGTGCCCCCGCACCCGGTCTATGGGTGCATCGACCCGGGCGCCGACCCGATGAAACAGCGGCACAGCTGGTTCGTCGTGGGCCTCGACACCTACATGGCCGCCGTGCACTACGCCTGGCTGCAGCGATGGTGGCCCGACTACTACCACCGGGCGGCCGTTCTCTGGCCGGACCTGCGCTCGATCTGCTGAGGCGAGATAGGCCGCGCCGCGGAGCCTGATGCAGACCGACCCGCTCAAGCTGCGGTGCCCCCGGTGCGGCGCCCCCATCTCCGGCGTGCGCGCTGGCCAGCTCACCCTGGCGAGCGCCATGCTGCGCGTCGAGGACGACGGCTCCCTGTCCCTGCGGTGCCCCGGCGCGCGCTGCTCCGAGGTCATCCCGGCGCCCTTCCTGGCCCTGACGCTGCCTGAGCCGCCTCCGGCGCCGCCACAACGACGTGTGCGCCTCGCGGTCCGGGTTGACGCGCTCCGCCAGCCGGTGTAGCCTCGGGGCAGCAGCCGCCCATCAGGGCAACGGCCCACCGCCTCCGTCACCTCGACGGCTCGGCGTGTGGGCCTTCTGCGTTTTGGGGACCATGCAGAACGCCGTGCTCATGGACCTGCGCAAGTCTCGGTGGACGCCGACGCGTCCGCTCGGGGGCTGGCTGGCCACGTCGCACGAGCTGCTCCCCGACGGCTCGATGGTGCCGGTCGTGGACCGCGCGCAGCAGGTCTTCACCGCCGCGGCGTCCTCGGCGACCTGCAACGCGGACCCCTACACTGGTTGGGGCCTGTGGAACCACGAGCACCAGCCGGTCTTCGTCGGTGTGCCGACCTACCTCGAGTTCTGCGGGCCCAAGCACCCGCTGGCCATCGAGCACGGCAAGGTCGGCCTGTGGACTGAGGGGCACCTGTTCGATCCCGCCGACCCGCGGTCGTGGGAGGGCTTCGCCCCGGGCCGGCCGGCGTCGATCTGGGGCGCCATTCCGCGGCCCGAGGGGCGCTTGGTGCCGACCGCGGCCGAGCTGGCCCAGGCAGACACCTACTGGCGCGTGGCCACCGCCCTGGAGCCCACCGGGCGGGGCATCGGCTTCTCGGCGCACGGCGTGACGGCCGTGGTCGGTCGCGAGCTGCCGCGGGCCGTGCTGACGCAGGCGGCGGTCTGCATGACGCCGATGAACCCGCACGCCATGGCGCAGCCGCTGGCGCTGTCTGCCGGCGTCCACATGCACACGCCGCTGACCGCCAGCGACCGCGCCGACTCGAGGCGGCGGGCCGAGGTGGTCCGGCTGCTGTGCGCAACCAAGGGGTACTCCCCGCAGATGGCCGAGGCTGTTGTGGCGCTCGGCTGGAGCCAAGCATGACCACCACGCCAGCCGAGATTGCCGTGCAGGGGGAGAGCCACATGGGCGACCTCCTGCGCGGCGTGAGCGACGGGCTCGCCGAGATCGTGAACCTGCTCAAGGGCAAGGCCCCCGAGGCCGCCGAGGCCGCGGAGAGCGAGGCCGAGGAGGACGCCGAGAACGAGGAGGCCAAGGACGACGACAAGCCGGCCGAGGGCGACGGCAAGGGCGCCGGGTACGATGACCTCGAGAAGGCGATCATCAACCTCGACCCCGAGGGCAACGCCTACATCGACGCCACCAAGCTCGTGACCGACATGGCCAAGAGCCAGGCCGACACCGCGGCCTCGCTGGCCGAGGTCAAGGCGCTCCTGTCGAGCATCAGCGCCGAGCTGGTCGGCACCCGCGAGGACCTCGCCAAGGCGCAGGTCGAGATCGCGGCCCTGACCGCCAGCGGCGAGGCCACCCGCCTTGCGCTGGCCTGCATGACCGAGAAGGTCCTGAGCCCGATGGCCAAGGCGGTCATCGACCGCGACGCGGGCCAGCCCGCCGGTGTGGCGGCCAACCCCGCTGGCGCCGAGGCCCGCATGGGCGTCTCTGCCGGCGTCGCTGCGGCGCCGGCGTTCACGACTGAGCAGCTCGAGAAGGCAGTGGCTGAGGGGCGGATCACCGTCGACCAGCACGTCGCCTACGCCACCATCGGCGTGTTCAGCCGCAACCGGGCCGAGCACATCGCCGCGCTCGCCAACCTGTCCACCCCCAAGGCCTGAGGAGGCCCCATGATCCCTTTCAGCCACGCCGGCCTGCTCGCCCGCCTCGAGCTCGCGTTCTCCGACGCGAACGTCAATCTCGCCAAGTCGGTGACCTCGGACGGCATCGCCGTCGCGGTCCCGCAGAGCCTTGAGGATGTCGCCCACAACACCCTGTGGGACCAGAACAGCCCCAACGAGCTGACCCTGCTCAAGTCGCTGCCGAGCACCAAGGCGACCAAGGTCATCCACGAGACCGCGCGGATCACCAGCTACGGCCTCGGCAAGGGCAGCGGCTTCTTCGCCGAGAGCGGCCTGCCCAGCACCAACACGCCGACGCTGGACAAGCTCAGCACCTACCTGAAGCTCCAGGGCATCGAGGTCGACACCACGATGCTGGCTGAGCTCCAGCAGACCGTCAGCGTCATGGGCACCAACAGCCCGGCCGCGGCGCACGCGGTGATGGCGCTGAACGTGATGCTGCGCCAGAAGCAGCGCAACATCGTCTACAGCGACGACAGCAAGGTCCGCGGCGGCACCGCCAGCCTGCGCATCAAGGGCATCGTCCAGCAGATCCGCGAGGGCACCGACGGCACCTACGGCGTCGGCGTGGACGGCGTCTCGCACGTCATCGACATGCGCGGCCTGCCGCTGAACCTGCTGAACATCCGCAACGCGGTCGCCGGCGGTATCCGCAAGTTCGGCAGCATCAACAGCCTGTACATGGACGCCTCCGTGCGGCAGGACTTCGAGTCCAGCCTCGACGGCGCGGCCCGGCTCGAGATCCCCACCGGCAGCGCGCCCATCAAGATGGGCCAGCTCGTCGCGGGCGTGCAGACCAACGGCCAGATGGTGCGGTTCCTGACCGACAACACCCTTTCGCCCGACTGGTGCCGGCCGTTCTACAGCGACACCCTCGAGATCGGCGCGCCCACCAGCCTGGGCCCGGCGAGCGCCAGCGTGTCGACCGCCCTCGATGCTGACAGCCGCTTCGACAACAACCCCGTGGGCGCTGGCGACTACTACTGGGTCATCACCGAGGTCATCGGTGAGCGCGAGGGCGCCGGCAAGCGTTGGCCGGCCACTGGCTACACCACCGTGGCCGTCGGTTACAAGGCCACCCTGTCGCTGACCCCGAGCGCCAGCAACGTGGAAAGCTTCCGCATCTACCGCGGATCGGCCACCACCGGCTCCGGCGGCGGCCTGACCACCGACGCGCAGCTGATCGATGAGGTCGCGGTGCCGTCGGGCGCCTCGGTGTCCTACGTCGACCGCAACTACAACCGCAACGGCCTCGGCACCGCGCTGGGCCTGCGCCTCATCAGCCCGGCGATGACCGCGCTGGCCTCGCCCAACGTGGCCGACTACGAGGCCGCCTGGCAGCGCCGCGCGAGCTTCACCAACATGGCCGACGGCCCGCAGAACACGGTCACCGCCGTGCACCTCGGCCCGCAGTCGATGGTGATGGACCTCGCCAAGCTGGGCTTCACCGCCCAGCGGCAGCTCGTCGCGAGCGTGTACGGCGTGCTGGTGCGCAACCCGCTCCAGAACTACGTCTTCACCAACGTCGGCCGGCGGTCCTGATGTACGTCGAGCGCATCCGCAAGCCTGGCGACGCGACCACGTCCTACCGGACGATGCTCGGCAACGTCGTCCTCGACTTCGCTCTCATGGTCGACGTCCGCGGCCGGCATCTCCTTGCCGCCGAGGTGGCGCCTGGGGACGAGGCCGAGGTGCGGATGTGCGTCGGCGCCGCCGTGGGCTACCGCCTCGTCAAGGACGAGCAGATCGGCCGCAAGCCGGTCCGCTTGTCCGACGGCGTGGCGGCCTTCCGCGCTGAGCCGGGCCCGTCGGCGTCGCCGGCGGACCTGGCCATCGCCAACGGGTGGCAGCCCGAGGACCTCCACGGCACGAACCAGGGCGGCGACCCAGGGCCCAAGGGCGGCACAAGCCCGGCCACGGGCCTGAACCTGGGCCAGATGGCCATGTGCACCCCGCCCGCGGGCTGGCTGACGGCGCGCGCCGAGAGCTACCCGTGGCAGGTGCCCGGCTGGGTGCCGCCGCCTCGGTTTCAGCAGCCCGCCGTGGCGCCGAAGGTCGCCCCCGCGGCGCCCTCGGCGCTCGAGGCGGCGCCCGTCGAGGTCCTTGAGGGCGCGCGCGAGCTCATCGCGCCGGTCATCGAGGCCGCCGAGGCGGTGGAGCCCTACCCGCAGGCGGAGTGGGAAGCCGCCCTCGCTGTCATCAAGTCGATCTTCCCCAGCGCCAAGCGGCCCAGCGTCGCTCGAGTGCGCGCCCGCCTGCAGCACGCGGGGCTGCCGACGCTGTCCGACGACGAAGCAGAGGCCAGGCAGCAGCTTGAGCCCTTCCTCCTCCACATTGAAGCCTCCCGAGGTGCCTGATGGCCGCCGTGGTCCCCCCCGTCTTTTTCTCCGACACCCTTCTGCGCCTGAGCGCTGCCGCCAAGACCGCGCTGTTCAACGCGCTCAACACGCTCGGGTTTGACCTTTCGCCCGTTGTGGTCGAGCAGGCCGGCATCATCGTGCGGGAGCTGCACGGCGCCGACGCCTCAGCCGGCACCACCACCAACGGCCCGTCGTGCATCGTGCCCTTCGCCTGCGAGGTGGTCCTGGTGCACCACAGCGCCATGACTGCGGGCGGCGCGACCGGCACGATGCAGATCGAGCGCGCCGCGCTGGCGACCCCGACGAGCTTCAGCTCGATCCAGACCGCGGCCACCGACGTCAAGACCGACGTCACCAAGGAGGTGGCGGCCAGCATCGACGACACCAAGCACACGTTTGCGGCCGGCGACCGCATCCGCGTGAGCGGCACGTCCGGCTCGGGCGGCGCGCTGAACACCCAGCGCTCCACCGTGTACCTCCGCCGCCTCTGAGGTCCTCGTGAGCCTGCCGCCGGTCCCGACGTCCTACCGCACCCTCGGCCTGACCTGCACGGTCGCCGAGGCCATCGACCCCGTCAAGTGGCGGGAGCGGTACGCGTGGGGCGTCAACCTCGGCGGGTCCATGGATCTGAAGGCCGCGCTCCGGCGCTGCGGGGCCGACCCCGCGGCGTTCGAGCGCTTCGTCGACGCGATCCCGACCCGGGTGATCTCCTGGCACCTGCGGTCGGCGCTGTCCGAGCTCGAGATCAAGCTCGGCATCCCCATGGGCGTCCGGCGGTTCAAGTGCGCGCCGCTCGACGACGGCGTGGAGCACGGCCGCGACTACGACGTGCTGACCGAGCCCATCGCCTACACGCCCAACGCGGCGCAGAACTACCTGCGCTTCGACCTCACCCCGAGCGTGATCAGCGTGGAGCGCATCCGGGGCGTGCTTTTCGGCAACGTGATCTACGAGTGGGAGCAGGGCGGCACAGACGCCCGGATCGAGATCGTCGACCACGTCCGAGGCGAGGTGCGGGTCTTCCTGCAGCCGAGCGCCACCACCATCGCGCCCTCGGCCATTCCGGCCCTCGCGCCGGCGCTGGGCTACGGCCGCACCGTGCCCGGCTTCTGGCGCGTCGACTACACCTGCGGGCCCTGGGCCAAGTACGAGGGCCGCGACGAGCCTGGGCGCATTGAGCTGGCCTTGGCCGACTGGATCGGCCTCAACGCGGGCGTCAAGCTGCTGAGCCTCGCTGGCACGGCCGCCGGCGGCGGCATCGCGTCGGGCTCGCTGAGCATCGACGGCCTGAGCAAGTCTTTCGGCACCACCGCGAGCGCCATGTACGGCCTCAACAGCGCGCTGGAGGCCGTCTACAAGGAGCACAAGGACGCCATTGACTGGAAGAGCCTGCGCGCCTACAAGAACCCCATGCGGGTCCTGCCGATGAACACGCGGAGCCAGGCGTGAGCGAGCGCGGCCTCCCCAGCGTTGACGAGGCCTTCGCGCGGCTGACGAGCTTCCCGCCGCTGCACCTCGACCCCGAGGAGTTCGACGCGTTCATCGCGCTGCACGGCACCTGCGGGCACCTGCGCCGGGCGCTGGTGTGCCCCTGCCGTCGCGCGGCCAGCGAGCAGCCCGCCGTCGACTGCCCCGACTGCGCCGGCGCGGGCCTGCTCTACCCGGCGAGCCTGGACGTCCACACGACGGCGTTGCTGACCAACCGCGACGCCAGCTCGCGCGCGCTGCCGGTCGGCCAGATGACCACGGGCCGCGTGGACGCGACGTTCCAGTCGACCATCCGGCCGGGCGAGCCGCTCATCCCCGGGCGCGGTGACCAGTTCTGGCCCGAGGGTGAAGAGCACGTCGTGTCGGAGCGGCTGTACCGCGGCGGCGTGCCGGAACTGACCGAGCGCCACGAGAAGGACTGGGGCCCCGAGCCGCCCCCGAGCCCGGTCGCGCCCGCCGAGGACCGGCTGCTCTACCCCAAGGTCGTGCGGGTCGAGTACGCCACCTTCCGGGGCCCGACCGGCTCGATTGAAGCGCGTCAGGACGTCGACTTCGAGCTCATTCAGCGCGCGCGCCACACCTTCATCTCCTGGAAGCCCGGGCGCGGGCCTGAGCGCGGCCGAGCCGTGTCCTTGCGCTACCGCGCACAGGCGGTCTACATGGTCGCCGAGAGCGCCCCGCGTGCTCGTCTCGAGGCCGGCGCGCTGATGCCGCAGCACGCGCAGCTGCATCGTCTCGACCGCTGGGGCGAGGAGGGCCTGCGCTGATGCCGATCCTGAGCGACGTGCGCATCGAAGGCGCGCCCCTGGATGTCGACATCGACCCCGCCAAGCTCTCCATGGCCATGGAGCGCGGGGCGCTCATCGCTGGCCAGTACGTCCAGCAGGTCTGGGGCGTGGTTGCGCTCGAGCTGGGCGCGTTTGACACCGGCGAGTACCGCAACGGCATCACCGACAACGGGCGCGTCGAGGTCACCCGGGCCGTCGATGGCAGCACATCGGTGGGCGTCGAGCTCAGCGTCACGAACACCGCGCCCCACGCGAGCATCGTCGAGGAGGGCCACGGGGCCTATCGGCTCGCCGACAAGATCGACTGGGGCAACACCGGCGGCTCGATCAAGTTGGGCAAGGACGGCACGCCCTATCTGCACATCCCTTTCCGCCACACCGTGCCGGGCGGCGAGGGTGGCGGAATGACCAAGTCGGCCGCCAAGGCGCAGATGCCGCAGTCGGTGTACCAGCAGGCCAAGCGCCAGGTGTGGCGGGTGGCAAATAACGCTGGCCCCCAGCGCGCCCCGGCGCCTGCAGGCGAGCGCGGCCAGTTCCGGCAGCGGGACACCTACCGCACCGAGGACTTCGGCCGCGGCGGCACCAGCACGCGCATGCGGCGCGGGCAGACCTCGACGTCGTTCGCGCCCGACCCGTCCACCGGCGAGCTCGTTCAGGAGCGCCGCGGCGCGCGCACCGTGGCCGCTGGGCGCCGCGGCAAGGACCTGGTCAACCCGGAGTGGAAGACCAGCCGCTTCGAGGGCATGATCAAGACGGGCGGCCCGGGGCACACCCGCTACCTGACGATTCGCACCCTGACCCCCGACAGCGAGGGCTGGAACATCCCGGCGATGATGGGCTACTACGTCGCAGCGCGCACGGCCGCGGTCATCAACAGCGGGCCCGAGCTGGGCGACCTTTTCGGGCAGGCGGTCCTGACCGTGGTCGACCCGTCGGCCGCGCCCGGGGGTAGCCGATGACGGTGCGTCCGAACGGTGGTCGGTCGATCAGCACGCTTGCGCGCGCGCTTCGCGACGTGCTGTGGCGCGGCTTGGTGGAGCTGGCCAACGACGACGCCGCGCTGGAAGAGCTGCTCACCGAGCAGACCCGGCTGGTTGCGCCGGACCAAGCCGAGCGCGCCGCAGCCCTGCGCACCAAGTTCAAGCAGACCATCCTGGGCCCCGAGAACCGGCTGCGGATCACGTCCGGCTACCCCACCAGCGACGCGGCCATGCCCGCCCTGAGCGTGGCGGTGATGACCGGCGGCGAGCAGCCTGACGAGGCCATGGCGGCCGATCACCTCTACTCGACCACGCAGCAGCTCGGCGTGGCGGTGGCGACGATGCCCGACGGCTCCGAGCAACAGTTCCTCGGGCCGGCGCCCGCCGGCTACGAGTCGGTGCGGCTCGCCCCCGTGGTGGAGCACCGCGTGCGGGCCGGCACGCTGGCGCAGAGCGTCGAGGTGAGCGCGTGGTCGGTCAGCAGCGAGCTGTCCGAGGCCCTCTTTGCGGCCGCCCACCGCGTGCTCTTCGAGCGCAAGGGCTGGCTCATCGACACGCTGGGCCTCCTGTCGCTGGACATGGCCCACGGCAGCGTGGCGCCGTCGCCGCAGATGGCCCCGACGCAGGCCCCGGTCCCCGTGCTCAAGGTGTCGGCGCGATACATGGTCACCTACACCGACCGCATCGGCCCGAAGCCCGGCGGCTTCCAGGTCCTCCCCGGCACCTTCTTCTGAGAGGTCCCCATGCCCTTGTTCACGACGCCCACGGGCGAGACGGTCTACATCCCCGGCGTCTACTCGCTGGTCCGCGCGGTCAGCGGCACGCCGACCCCGCTGCCCGAGTTCCACACGCCGATCTTGGTCGGCGGCGCGCCGCAGGGCATCCCGTACACGGCCAAGGCCGACCGGGAGGCGCACGAGACCTTCAACCCCTGGACCTACTTCGGCACCAACACCGCCGCGGCCGCCGTCATGGGGCAGGCCCGGGACGCCGAGGCCATCCAGGCCGCCGAGTGGGCCGCGCGCGCCGGTCACGAGGGGTCTTTCTTCATCAACGCCTCGGCGCTTGTGCGCGGCAACGTCGTGTGCCCGAGCACGGGCCCGGTCGCTGAGCTCAACGTCTTCCCGCGCCTCTTCGGCGCGCCCCCGACGTTCATGAAGCTCAAGTGGACCTCGGGCGGGGCCGTCGAGGTCATCCCGCTCAAGCGCTTCACCGCGGTCACCGAGGCCTTCAGCTCCGGCACCCGCATCTACGTCGCGGACAACAGCTGGGCCGTGCCGGGCCTCGCCATGGAGCTCGGCGACAACGACACCAGCAACGTCGCCGCCGTCGTGGCGGGCACCGGCGAGGAGACCCTGGCCAACGGCCAGAAGCGCTACTGGATCGACCTCGCCAGCAGCGTGACCGTGACCCTGACCCTGGCCGACTTCCCCTACGCCGTCGTCTACGACACCGCGGCGTCCGAGACGGCCACGGGCATCACGACCACCGCGCAGTTTTTCACCTGGGCGCGCTACACCTCGCGCCTGATCGACTGCACCAAGACCGGCACCTACACCGGCGCCGCGCCGGTGGCCTACCTGTCGAGCGCGACCCCGCTCAAGCAGATCAGCACTTGGGGCACCGTGACCCCGGGCGAAAGCCCGGCGGCCACGGCCACCGACTTCGCGGACCTGATCACCCTGCTCGACGCGGGGATGTACAACGACTTCGCCCTGACCGAGGGCCGCCTCATGCGGGCCTTCTTCATCGGCACCAGCTCGGCGACAGCGCACGCCTCCTTCGCCACCTGGGCGCGGTCCATGCGGACGCGGCGCCGGCCGGTGAACGTCACCGCGGGGTGCGCGTGGGGCGACGTCGTGGTCAGCGCGAGCGACTCCACGTCGCCCGTCTACCGCGCCCGGGCGCTCAACAACCAGGACTTCTGCTTGGTGGCCAACGGCATGTCCTACCTCGGGTCCTACCTGACCCGGGCCGCCTTCGTGTGGGGCGCGCGGTGCGCCGGGGGCGTGGGCCACAACCTGACCAGCGACCCGTTCCCCATCGAACCCGACGAGGTCACCTGGAACGAGGACGGCCTCGGCGAGATCACCAGCCTGACCCGGGCCGGCGTGGTCACCAACCGGCTCAAGTACCAGGCGCCCGTCGGCTACGTCATCACGCAGGGCCTGTCGACCTACCAGACCAACATCCAGGCCTGGGACACCGCCGCCAACGCGTCGTGCCTCGTCATGCAGCGGGACCTCGCCGACGCCGTCGACGCGGCCATGCTCGACGCGCTCGGCGCGCAGCAGGGTGCCGACGGGGTCGACCCGGACAGCATCCGGTCGGTGATGTTCGCCAAGATCGGCCAGGTCACCGACCGCGGCTGGCTGCGCCCCGGCACTGGCCGCGTGTTGTCGGTCACCCCCGACGACTCGGGCGCCGGCTACAACGTGACGTGGACCGGGTCGCCCCCGCGCACCGTCGACTTCATCGGCTCCACCCTCAACCTCCTGGTGTGACATGGCCTACGCTGACCTTCAGGCGTCCCCTGAGTTTCGCGAGAAGCATTCGGGCGCTGGCGTCGAGATCCTCATTTACGACGCCGCCAACCCCGGCGGGGCCATCATCGGCGCTGCGAGCTCGCTGAACATCACCCAAGAGTTTGCTGTCACCGCGGTGGAGGAGGCGGGCAACGACGGTGTCGACGAGTTTGTGCAGGACCGCCACACTGGCCGAGCTGAGGTGTCGGCGTTCTTTACGCCGGCGTGGTCCGAAAATGTGCCGACCCGCCAGAGCTTCATCGGCAAGAGCTACACCGTGATCGAGCGCGTCGCGCCGGGCCGTGCGAACGCGGGCACGGTGATTCGAGCGATGACCAACTGCCGCATCACCGGCGTCAGCGACGGGCACGGGGCCCGCGGCGCCATGACAACCAACCTCAGCTTGGTCTTCTCGCGCCTCTACAACGCGAAGGAGTGGGCCGAGGTGGTCGGGTCATGAGCCTCCCCGTCAAGGTCATCGGCGCCCGCGTGATCGACGGCCGGGCGTTCTTCGTCACACCCGCCGGGGGATGGTCCGAGGACCCCGCCGAGGCGCTTGAGGTCGTGCTTGAGGGCGACCCCACGGTGCGCCAGCTGGCCGCGGCCGACCGCGCGGTGACCGCCTTCCTGGGCGGCTACCGCGAGCAGGCCGAGCTGTCCGCGGTGCTGCGCGACCTGTACGCCGAGCTCCGAGACGAGTGCGATCAGCAGCTCGACCCAGGGCTTGAGGGCGAGGCCCGCGAGCAGGCGCGCGACCGCGTGTTCCGCTCGCTCGACAGCCCGCTCAAGGACGCGTTCGTGCGCGCCCGCTCAAGCTCCCGCCGCGCCGAGTGGGTGGGGCGGTGGAACGCCTGCTTCATCCGGGGCCCCGAGGCGTGGCGCAAGCTCGACGCGGTGGTGGCCGACGACGCGATCATCGACACGCTGCGGGATGTCTACGAGGAAGCCGTCGAGGGCCTCCGCGTGGGAAAAGCGCAGTCCTCCGGGCGCTGAGCGTCGCCGGCCTTCTGCCGGACCTGGAGGGCCTGCAGGACGCTTGGCTGGTCGCTCAGGCGCGCGAGCGCGCAACCTCACTGCGGTTCGCCTACCGCCGGCGCTGGAACCTGTCGGCGGCAGACCCCGCCCTGCTGGACCTGTCTGAGTCCGAGATGATGGTCGACCTGCTGGCCGACCGCATCGCTGACGAGACGGAGATGGTGCGGCGCAACCCTGGCATCGTCGACGTGATGAAGCTCGCCGCCGACAAGCAGGCGCAGGCCGACATGACCAGCAACGCGCTGGCGTGGCTTAACGACCCGGCCACAATGCGGGCCCTGCGCGCGATAGGGGGCGGAGCGCCGGAGAGCCCGCCGCCGCGGCCGCGACTACGCCTGGGGGGCGTGAATGGCTGAAACGACCCTCAAGATCCGCACCCAGACCGAGCTCGCCGGCCTCAAGGACCTGCGCGCCGAGCTGCGCGGCGCCAAGTCCGACGCGGACGCGCTGGCCGAGGCGCTCAACCGCGCCTCTGGCGGCACGGGCGGCGGCTCCGCTGCGCCGCCGGCCCCGGGCGCTCC
>JACCDR011741378.1_pt1 | contig 18081 bp, 20 predicted proteins | sample 7446431 | NCBI WGS metagenome assembly JACCDR01 (sample SAMN15323443, study PRJNA562643) | freshwater metagenome | isolation source: river surface water | place: USA:Blue River Watershed | collected 2017-08-17
GTCGCTGCCGTTTGTAGCTCTCACCAGGAATCGAAAGACTGTTCCGGGGTCCCCTTTAGGGCCGGAACAGTTCGGGTCGGGCGAATGAGATATTTTATGAGGAACGAAATAAAATATCCATGAGCGTGACCGATTCCAAATCTCGCGGGGTCGAGAACACTTAGTAGATTGAGAACGAAGTGAATCAATATACTTAGTGATTCGTGACCAATAAGAAAAGGTGCCCAGCGTGACAAGGGCATCCTTCCCTTGTCCCACTTGGGCAACCTACTCGGCACCTCCCCATAGTTCCATCAAGACACTTGCTCGTTCGCTCAGTGGATATAGTTTCCTTAGGCACTGAATTGCCTTGTCCCGAGGAAATCCCGAATCGACCGCCGAAGCGATCTCATCGATAGTCAGCTTAGTGTCGCCAACCTCAAGAATGTCGCCCAACCTGATCATGGTATTGGTGAACCTCTTCTGCGCAGCGAGACGGAGTGCGATGAGACGCCAGCCGTCGAGCTCGAAAAGAGCGGACACGTCTTGTGGCTTCAGTGGCAATTCCCCTTCTGAGTTCGCAGCGATTGAACGATGTATCCCCGAAAGCGGTCGAGGACTCTCCAGCCACAGACGTTCATACGAGGTCCGACATTCTTCGTAAAGTCGATAGTCGCTTGTGAAAGCGAAACGTGCCGTCACAAGAATAGGATTGTCTTCCCACTCATCACGCTCAACAGCCGCAAGTTCGCCCCAGAGGTTGAGGGTAGCCTGCACCATATGTTCGTAAAGCCGATGCCGATCATCAGACGTCAGAACCGTCGATTGGTGCCAGACCATCGCAAGGAACCAGCTGGCTTTCGTACCACCACCGTGGTACTGAATTTCATGGAAGTTTCCCCGGTCACGCAGGAAGTCCTCCCACGCATTGACCGAGCTGTTTTGTATTTCAGGAACACTCATCACCCAGCCTCCTTGCTGATTTCTTTAGATTCAGAGTACGGTCTTTTGAATCATTTATCAAGTGTTCGATTTAAATACTCAGCTCTACCCCTTCTGTTTCAACGCTCGACTCTCCTGTCTCTGTCTCAACTACTGGCTCTTCCGCAGCGGGCGTCTGTTCACTTGTCGAAGTGGCGGGTGATGAAGTGGCGACATCGTCAGCTGGTGGGAGCTCGGGAACGACTGGAGTCTCTGCTACAGTACCTCCCTGCCCGGTATAGCGTTGTCGCTTTTCTTGCCATAGTAAGAGAGCCTGATCGACAGTGGCCGCAACATACGGCACCGGTACAGAGTCAACTACCATAGTGTCTTGATTGCTGGTTGCTGCTAGCTGGTACCACATACCAGCGATGATGCCAGCGACCACTACTAGTACACTAACTACACCAAGTCCAATCACCCACTCGCGAGTTGGATATGCAGCTGCTCGCTCGGTAACGGCAGATTCTTTATGGGTGATTTTTTTCAAAAAATCAGTAATCTGGGTTTTATTGATCATGGTGTGATGGTGACAAATATGTCAATCGAGGATTCAAAGGTCTTGCCGTCTCGTGAGAAGATACCACACTTCGGCAAACGACTATGGTACGGTAAGGTTTCTAGAGCCTGCATAAAATCTACAATAGCACTTCGTGAACCAACGACCGTAAATTGGGTTTGTAACTCAACTGGTGTTGTTTCGCTCGCCGGCCGGAGATCAAGACCAGTTGTCCGTAAGACTACCCCTTTCTCGACAGCCAGCTTTTCTATCTCAGCAATGAAGGTGATGGTGTCTTTTTCAGCAAGAAAGAATGAAGCGAGCTCGGTACGGGTTGGGGCGGTCTCATCAATCAGTTGACTAACACTGCGAGCCGCTTGCTCTTTGGCACGTTGTTCAGCAATTGTCGTTTTGAGTAACACCAATGCTTCTTCTTTGTTAAAAAGTACAAAGACCATAGCCACTAATACACCAAAGGTTACCAGTGCAAAAATACTGGCGACGGCTAAGGTGTTGGTGGTTTTCTTTGTCATATCGTTACACCGGTTACGTTCATCGTAAAATCAAGCTCACGATCTTTGATGAGACTCGAGATCGGTAGGATCACTGATTCAAACAGTGCATCAGCCTCTAGGTCGTCTCGGAAACGGGCGAGCTCCGAACGTGAGCGAGCCACACCAGTGACCTTAATCGCAACCGTCGCTTCACTCCGTACATACTCTATGGAGGCCACTGTTACACCACTCCCTGCCAGCTCAATTATTTTGGCGTCATAGGTGGTCAGTGGTGTGGTTGACGCATAGAGCATCAATAACTTGGCCTGATTCATGGCGGTTTCGAGTGCCGCAGAACTGGTATTAAATGTTGCTACAGCTGCTGCGTTACGGTTTATCTCTTCTTCGAGTAATGAGAGTTCTGACTGTACCCGCACATAGAGCGGCAAAAAGAAACTGGTTGCCAACAATGCCCCTACCCCACCGAGCATCAACCACACGGCAGTAACACGAAGCCAGTACTCTTTTTGTACGGCGGCTCGTGCGCTAGGAGGAATAAGATTTATCATAGGGTTGTTTTAAGGCCGAGTCCGATGGCGGTCGCATATCCATATGAGTGTCGGACATCTATCGGTGGAATATACGTCTCGATGGAGAATGCATTTTGCCATACGTCTGCCCGCACGGTTTTAATTCCTAAGGTCTCGGTGAAATATTCAGGCAACCCCTTGAGGTTGGCGCTACCGCCACAGAGGGTAATTGATTGAATACGGCGTAACTCTGGTTTGTAGACCCCTTCGTGCCAGTACGCAATCCGCGACGAAAGCTCATCCTTGATAACTGAGACAGTAGAAATAAGAGCGTCGTAGCTACGAGTGTCATTGATACCCTTGATAAGGCCTTGGGTATTCTTGATAACCGTTAGCTCTGACTCACTGACGTCCCCGAGCACTTTACGAAGCACCTCAGATAGTTGGTTTCCACCAAAATCAATGGTTGAGGTATACATCAAATCTCCATTCATCACGATGCCAACTCCTGTTCTGGTCTTACCAAAGTCAACCAACATATGCGCTCCGATGGTATCAGTAGGAAGCACTGATCGCACCATCGCCTGGGCTTCTACTTCAAACGAAAGTGGTATCAGATCGGCCGCAATACACGCATCATAATAGTTGAGGATAGTATCTCGCGCGTAGGCGGCTACGATAACCCGCAGTGTTTTATCGGTAGTTTCACCCCGAAGAATTTGATAATCAAAAAATGCTTCCCGAGCTGGGATAGGGACATTTTCTTCAAGACGAAATTCAAGGAAGTTACGAATCTCTTTGGTTGGTGTGCTGCGTTTGATTTCAGTTTCAAAGAGGTAGGCTCGCTCTTCTGGTAGAGAAACACGGACGAAGGTAGCATTTGTTTTACTTTTACACTCCTTGAGTACCTCAGTGAGTTGCTTTTGGTCGTGCACCAATCCCCGATCGAGGACACCTAGTGGAATATCAATCTCACCCCATAGCTCTAGTGGGCGTTCGTGGTGTTTTGGCTCACCGAACTGAATATACTTCAGTGAAGTATCAGAAATATCTACACCGAGACTCGGCATAGACAAGAACTGTGGTGGTGGAAGGTACCGCTCAAGCGTGTGAAGAAACGACATCACTCGTATTATACGTGCTTTTGCTGTGTACTGCTGTCGCAGTACTCACACCTTTGCTATCTGATCTTTGTGCCAGCTGGCATTACCGCGGTCGGTGCGAGGAGTGCTAGGGTATCTTCATGACTCGCGGCCAAAATCATCCCCTGACTCTCGAGGCCTCGTATTGTCCGAGGAGCCAAGTTAAGTACAAACGGAAATTGTTTGCCAACAAGTGACTGTGGGTCTTCAAAATATTCACGGATACCCGAAAGAATCTGGCGCGGTGTCTCCTCCCCTACTTCCACCATGAGACGAAGGAGTTTGTCCGCCTCAGGCACGATATCAACCGATAGGATGGTGCCAAGACCGATATGCAATTTGGCAAAGTCATCAAATGAGATTTGTTCCATATATTTATTTTTTACGGGTAAGAAAGCCATCGAGGATCAAAGCAGCCGCTGAGGCATCAGTGTTGGCGTTGCGACCCTGGAGCTGGATAGCGGCCTGGGTGGTGTATTGCTCTGGTTCGAGGTGTACTGGCACCCCACACTGTAGCGTCAGGTCGAGTACAAGACCCTCAACCGCAGCATGTACCTCATTTGGCTTGCCATCTCTATCGAGCGAGTGACCAATAACAACTGCACCAACTTTTTTTTCATCTATCAAACCGACAATGACATCGAGGAGTTTGGGTGTGTTCGGGACTACCGCATGAGGAAAGGCCATCTGTCCCCCCTCGTCGGTAAAGGCAATGCCTACTTTTTTGGTCCCGTAATCAATTCCCATGAGTCGCATATGAGTCGTATTGTATGCGAGATGGGGTGAGTTGGCAAAAGTGGAAAGGAATCGGTCGGACTCAGGGAGATTTGTCTTTGGGATTTGGTCACCAGTCACTAATTAGAATTATTCACTACGTTCTAATTCTAATAAGTGCTGTCGACCCCGCCTCGGCTGTTTTGGCATTAGGAATAGCCAAAACATGCCTACGGCTCACATAGACGCGCGCAAGCAATGCAGATCGCTTGCTACATGAAACGCCACCCCTTTAAATCAAAGGGGTGGCGTTTCATGTACGTTTATGTGCTCTCACCAGGAATCGAACCTGGATCGCAGGTACCGCAAACCTGCATTCTATCCATTAAACTATGAGAGCGTGCGAGGATACTACCATAGGATATGGCGGTTGTCATCTCTCTCTTTTGTTAAATACCAACAAGGGATAATACCTTATTGAGGAGTGGTTCTTCGAGGTACGCCTCTGGCAAGCGGGTCTCCAAAAATGCCTCGATTTCATCCATATATTCTTCGGGAATTGGTATGACAATCATGGGCATAAAAGTCCTTTTTCCCAGGAGGAGTAGCTGCGGTCCACGCGGATCTTCTTCGCTGACACAATATGACTGGAGCTCGTTATATGAATACACACTGTTATCAACTCGGATGCCTCGGGTATTAACACCATATTCAATGATACGTGGTGGCTGAGACGCAGCAATAGCAAGTGACGCCCCTGACAAGGCTGCGAGGATAGCAAACAAAAAGTTATCAAATACAATCGCGGCAATAACCACCGCAATGGTGAGAACGAGCAAGGCGAAGTACCAATCCCCTCCCTTGTCCGGATGGTTATGTTCTGGTGCCTCCCAACTGACGCTTCTAATACCGTCCATACTGGAATTAGTTTACCACGCTTTGATGGTGCAATAACTATAGTTCCCCATAGTGTCCGGTCTAGTACCATTTGTGTAAATTTTAGAAAATGGTATAGTGCATGCCACAACCGAATATATACGGAGAGATGGCTGAGTGGTTGAAGGCGGCAGTCTTGAAAACTGTTAAGGGTGTAAGCTCTTCGAGGGTTCGAATCCCTCTCTCTCCGCAATCGGCAGGCCACAAATGTGAATACATTTGTGGCCTTTGCCGTTGCGAGAGAAGGAGGGATTCGAAAGACGCAAGCCGGGGACCCTTTGGGTCGGCGCGTCGGAGTCGCACGAATGAGACTGTTGATTTGCGTCAGCTAATCAACAGTCCATGAGAGTGACCGAATCCATCTCCGTAATCCGTAACCAAACCCTATCGGCCAAACATCATCGTCTCACCGTCCTCTGCAGTAAGCACCAAGGCATCCTCAGAAATACTGTAGGACGCTACTGCAGATAAGAAAGCAGTAAACGGCTGCTCAAAAGAACCTTCACAGTACATCTCTGTTTGCATCAGCGGGCCAAAAGTAAGTTTGTCCCCTTCGACGGTGTAGTTGCCCCCAACGCTATTACAATCGGTAGCACCAGCTACCGTGCCGTCAGTACTAAATGTCAATCCAAAATCGCTAAAATCATCCGGCGTAAAATCTGGCAATGTCGAACTGACTACCTTCCAACTAGCAATGAGTGACTCCGTGGTCGAAGTAGCTTCAGTGGTCGTCGCATCAGTAGTTGGCACTATTGCCGGTGGTTCCTCGGTAATCAGCGGAGCTCGCTCAGTACCACTGAAGATGACGCTCTGCGCCGTCTCTAACCGGGCCTCTCCTCCTTTTGTGTAAAAAATGAGACCATTACCTCCCTCGTACCGCGCACCCGAAGCGGCAGGCACCTGTCGCAATACCACCTGATCGTACCCGAGACCACTAACCCTGGCCAAGTCCCCTACCAACTCAACTTTAATACTTTCTCCACCAGCAGCATCGTAGGTTATGACACTAGCCTCTGCAAATAATGTCGTCTCGGCATCGGTTACGTTAACGGAAGGGTTCGGCTCGCGGGTAATCAAAATCAGTACCACAATAGCGATACCAACCAGACCGAGTAATGCCACCAGATAAGAAGAGTACTGTTTCATAGAATTTCAGTATAACAAAAAACCCGCTACTCACGTAGCGGGTTTTTTGCGTTTTGTCTTACTTCTGATCAGCCTTCTTGACTGCAGCTGCGAGACGAGACTTCTTGCGAGCGGCGGTGTTGGCCTTGATAACACCGCGCTTGGCAGCCTTATCGATAGCCTTGTAGGCCTTTGCAAGATCAGTCTTGGCGTCGGTTACATTGCCAGCTGTGGCAGCCTTACGAACCGACTTAACGACTTCACGCATTGCAGTAGTGCGTCGTAAGTTAAAAACGCGCTTGCGCTCACTGCTACGAACTGCTTTTTTTGCTCCTTTTGTAATTGCCATATAATTTATTTGAGTTCCGGTACTATACGGTATTATCAAACGAAAATCAATACCCAGGCCAACTATCGTAATGGTGTACAATAAGAGCCATGATGATTCGCATGATTTCAGGAGAAATAGCCTCTGTTTCGGGTAATCGCCTCGTTATATTGACGGCCGGGGGTGTCGGGTACCTTGTCTCCACCACGAGCCGAGTACTAGCAGTACCGCACGACAATATCCTTCTCTATACTCACCTGGCCGTCCGTGAGAGTGCTCTCGACCTCTATGGCTTTACAAACACCAGTGAACTCGAGCTTTTTGAGCTCCTCCTCTCAGTGTCTGGAGTTGGACCAAAAAGTGCTCTCCAAATACTCGATCAGGCGGATCCGGCATTATTGGTCGAGTGTATAAATCTCGATGACGCTACCCGTCTCACCAAACTATCCGGTATCAGCAAAAAAACAGCTGAGAAGTTGGTCCTTGGTCTTCGTGACAAGGTACATCACCTGGCCGATATCCGCACCCGCGATACTCATGTCGATGGCGCTGTCTACGACGACGCATTTGATACACTCATGACATTCGGCTACAACCCGAGCGCTATCCGCACCACCCTTGATGAGCTCCAGCACCTCCATACGACCAGTGACATTGTCACCGAAGCAATCAGACGACTGCACGGGTAATAACCATCCAAAAAACAAAACGACCCACTCTCGGGTCGCTTTGTTTTACTTGCTTCTTCGAGATGCTAGGTCTCTTGGGCTCGTGGAATTACTTGGACAGTTTCCGTTACGGTTGTTGGGGTACCAGTTACTCCGGTGAGATTCGGTACGCACGAGAGGGTAAACGTAACGGTACCTTGGAGCGGCCTCGTCACAAACGTACCAGCTGTACGTGGTGGTCGGTGCGTAATACTCTGTGATTCACCACCACCAGTGAGGGTACAGATGATTGGGTAACTCGCTGATACGGTGTAATCAAGGGTAGCTGATTGATCAAACTGGACGATTTCAGGACGACTATCCAATGTAATTACCGGTGGTACGAGGGTTGGGGTATCACTCTCGGTAGTATCGTTTGGATCATAGGTGGTTGGATCAGTTGGATCACTGTAACAACCCGCATCACTCGCATCAGATCGAGTGTCCACATCGTTATCGCGACCATCAGAACACTCTGGTGTGGCGACGATAAGGCGAGCATTGTCACAAGTCTCAGTACTGGTTGCGACCTGCGCACAAACACGAATCGGGAGTGTTGTTGGTGTAGACGGCGCAGTGTATGAGCCGGTACTTCTGACTGTCTCACGACTGGTTGGCGTGAGGTTAGTAGTACGAGTAGTACTCGCAAAGGTTGCTCCATTGATGGTCACGCGGTAGCGATAATCACGAATGATAGCAAGGCCTGAGTTTGTAACATCAAACGGAATCTCGTTGAGAGATTGTCCAGTTGCCACCGTGATATCTGCAACATCTGGAGTAATACCAAAACTAGTACTCGTACTAATAGTGGTGAAGGTCTCACTTCGATCATTGTCTGTCTCGCTGGTTTCACGAATACAGCCCCAGCCTGCTGATGCGGGTGTGGTAGCAGCATAACAACCACGATTAGCGTCAACGCTGTGGCGGATGTCGGTAACAACTGATATCGAGTGCGTACCAACTTCGTTAGTTGAGAAGGTTGGTAAACGTACATAGTTAGTCCGACCATTAGTAATTGGCCCAATAGCGTTGAGATACTGCTCCCATTCATTGGTAGCATTGTTGCCAAGATCGATACGTGCTCGAACAGGGAATGATCCCCCAGAACCAAACGGTGACTGGGATCGAATATTGCCCGGGTCGTCGTTTGGCTGGGCGGGCGCAGCACTTCTGCTGCCACCACCAGCATGTGCAGTCTTTATAAAGTATGAGAGATCTTTCATACGATCTAATTGCGGCGCACTATCCCTATCACTGCCTCCAAAATTAGATCTGGAGTAGGATCCAGGGGTTGTGTGACAAGCAGCATAATTACGAATCTGCGCTATTGGTGTATACGAGACCCCTACTACCAGCTCATTGCGCGGGATGATAAACCGTTGATAGGGGTTCGTGGATAGCAGAATATTACTACTAGATATACTACTGTTACTTCCACGCATCCCGAAACTTTGTGTCGCCCGTGTTGGTGCCGGCTGTGTGCCAGCTGGAACAAAGAAGATATCAACCGTGGTGAGATTCTGACTATCACACGAGGCAGTCGGTGTCGTTGGTGTACCGCCACGGCCGGGAGTAACACCGCCGCCGCCGCCACTATCATTTTGTCGCACTGACACTGAGACCGTCCCGTCGCGATTGGTTGTCACAGTAGCACTACACCCACTACACATTGAGTTTGGTCGTGCATTCATATCACGAGCTACTTGATTAGCAAGATTCCTATCTGCAGTCACAGCATGCGTGCCGACTTGTGCTTTTGGGGTACCGCCTCCACCTCCTCCACCACCTCCTCCACCACCGCCTCCGGCATACACAAACGTAAATGTCAGGAACAACACTCCGACCAAAAGCAGGCTCACCAAAAGCGAGATCAAATGTGGGTGTGATAGAAAAGTTTTTTTCATATGATTATTGTTCTAGTGCTGATAAAACCAATTTCCCTTGTTCATTTTGTTCTGCCGCAGTGAGATAATCTGCTACCAACATCATGGTCATATCAGCATCTAGGCTAGAATAGTGGCCGTAAGCTACACCCTTCTGAATATACGACTTTACGTATTCACGGAAGAACGATGCTTGCTCAGGGAACTGCCGAGCTAAAACTTCACCTATAAAATAGGCCTCCGCCACACGTTGACTCGGATACACAGAAACTTGACCAGCTTTATCCTTGAGCGCCTCAGGGAAACGCAGATCGGATTCTCTGCCGACACGAGCAGCGAGACTGGTCTGGGTGTACAGTTTATTTTTTTCAGCTACCAGGAGTTCAACCTCACCATGCATCTGTAACAGTGGGTCCTGCATCTCTCTCGGCACTTCGTTTAGATACTCTAAATACGTAATATCCCCTACTGGCATATCGTATATCCACTCGATATCAGTACCCTCAGACGTTGGTACCTGTTGTCGAGCCGTTTCAAATTCTGCATTCAGTTCTGCTGTCGACTCTTTGACCGGCTCTGGAATCATTAATTTGTCAGTCGCATCCGGTACGATAATAAAATCAAACGGTGGCTGATTATTTAATAATTCTTGGAAAAATGCATCCAGGTTAATCCTTCCCTGTTCTGCAACAAGTACCGGCATAGCGTAGTACGCGTACCCGGCATACATGAGACCTACCAGTATCGTCAGTCCGACGAAGGTAAGTCCGATTTTGTGATAAAAGCTTCGGGGGGTGAGTTTGTGATCGCTCACTACTCGAGCATCTCCATTTGGTGGCATATATATGTGTCAATTAGTCATCAACTGATAACTCCTACTAGCATACGCTTAGTAACACCTATCGTAGTAGTAAAGTTATACACACGTTTTACACAACCAACAGCCCAAGGCGTTGCTGCAGCCACGAATCGTTCAAAAACGAAGTAGAAATATGGATAAGTGTAGCCGCTAAAAACAGCTCATTGTTCAGTAATCCCAAGGGGAAACGGTCCGTGACCTGTATCAGGAGTACTGACACCACCAGTACTCCACCGACTACTAGGACATGCCCAAAGAGATACCGATAGAATCGTTTGTTGTCAGACCAAAACACGACACCATAATGCACTCCCCAGGTAACAAAGTGGTACCCAAGTAACAACACAAAGAACCATACATACGGTAGTGGGTTAGCATACCAAAACCAAGCTAGGAGACCAAAAGCCACCCCACACCACCACAACGCTGCCTTTGTCCGTGTCCTATAGAGATACCATGAGAGTAATGCAATACCAGATACCATACCGATAAGCCCTGCCCAAAATAAATATGGCGCGAGGGCTATCACCATTGCTTTGGTGGGTGGCACCAAGGTCGCTGTGTAGTACGACAAAGTCGCCGTAAAGCCAGCACTCGTGTGTCTAAAAGCATCCAGTGTCGCCCCGACGGCTACCAGACTGATACCGGCGATAAGTACTGGCGACAACATCTGTACCGTGGTCCGAAGAAACAATGTCAGTTCGTTTTCATAGCCATGCCAGACAAAGTACGGGATAGTCAGGAGAGCTACCAGCCATAACAACTGTTGTGCTACCGCGAATGCCACCACCACGATAGAAAGCGTAGCAAACAAAAAAGACCAGCCAAAGAACTGCCAATAGTTGCTTCGCCGCAGCCACGCTTTATGTTGGTAACAGGCACCAAGGACATAGTGCGTGTACCCGAGGAGTGATATTCCGACCAAAAGCACCGTCCAACTCTGTGGTACTGCCACCAGCAGTGAGATTACCCCGATCACCAACATCGGCAGGAGAAGACTAATTATTTTATTCCAAACATAGGTAGTCATATAGAGATAATCATAACAACGCTCCACCCATTTTAGCAGACGTGGGAGCAAAGAACTGGAAGAGTTGCCATATCTATAAACTATGGTATGGTATAGATACGCACGAACGCGCGTTCTCCCACAACCAATGAGGCTCACCATGCATCGTCTTCCCCTGCTCCTGATTGCCCTTTGCCTGACCCCGGCCGCCCTCTCCGCCAGCACGACGCCGCAGCCCCGGCCGACGACCTGCACCGTCAGCACCTTCGCTGCCGACGGCAGCTATCTCGACACGGTGCGGACCGGCGACAACAAGCCGCTCACCCTCGAGGAAGCGACCACGATCACGAAGATCCTGAACGGTCGTCACAACACGGGCCAGAACCCCGTCGTGGCGAAGACCAACTGTTCCTGACTGCGGTCAGGAAAACCCCAAGACAAGGGCCCGCTTCTCCGGAAGTGGGCCTTTTCACATAGCGGAGGAGTGTCATTGGTCAAACCAAGTCGGCCGCCGTATAATGGGATTATTATGGATACTGTGCTCTACCACCTCAAACGATTCCTACCAAAAGCCTTACTCAGTCGCATCCGTCCGGTATATCACTTTTTGCTCGCCTACTTAGGAGCCATTTGGTATCGGCATCCGAGTCGTCATATCACCATTATTGCTGTCACAGGCACGAAGGGTAAATCGAGCGTGACCGAGATTATGGCCCATGTACTCCGTACCCATGGACTGTCCGTGGCTTCCCTCTCTACTATCCAGTTCGCTATCGGAGACACTGCTACCCGCAACCTTTTTAAGATGACAACACCAGGACGGTTTTTTGTGCAACGATTTTTGCGGCAGGCAGTTGATGCTGGCTGCACCCATGCCGTTATCGAGATGACTTCCGAAGGAGCCAAGCAGTACCGTCACCGATTTATTGATTTTAATGCTCTGATTTTTACCAACCTTACCCCTGAGCATATCGAGTCACACGGTTCATTTGAAAATTACAAAAATGCGAAGCTCGCTATCGCTGCAGCGATAGCAGCGTCACCAAAACGTCCCCGCTTTATCGTTGCCAACACAGACAATGTACACGGTGCAGACTTCCTTACTTTCCCGATTGAGCATAATCTTTCTTACAGTCTCAAGGACCTATCTTTGTATACATTACAAAAAGACAGCGTGACCATGGTGCTCGATGAGACTACGTTACGTCTACCACTGGTTGGCCTCTTTAATGTGTACAACGCGCTTGGTGTCATCACACTCGCCCGCGCTATGGGTGTATCACTTACTACTATCGAGAAGGCATTTCGATCGCTACCGGTCCTACGAGGACGAGTAGAACATATCCAAGGAACAGTCGCAGACAAAAATGTGACCGCTGTGGTTGATTATGCCCATACACCTGACTCACTTGAGCAGTTCTACAAAGCCTTTCCCCAGGTTCATAAGGTCTGTATCCTCGGCAATACTGGTGGTGGACGCGACACCTGGAAGCGACCAGAGATGGGACGTATCGCGGCTGAATACTGTGATCAAGTAATCCTCACTAATGAAGATCCCTATGATGAAAACCCGAAGAAAATTGTCGAGGAAATGGCCAAAGGCATCACTGATAAGAATAAGCTCACTATTATTATGGACCGTCGCCAAGCGATCCGTACCGCGCTTGAGAGCGCTCCCGAAGGTGGCTATGTACTCATCTCCGGCAAAGGCACTGACCCCTACATCATGGGTCCAAATAACACTCGCGAGCCTTGGAATGATGCAGCGGTCGTACGCGAGGAATTCACTAAACTAGCAAACTAGTTATTCTCACTTTTGGTTGTGGCAGGACGCCAGACATCTACCGTGCCATATGGCATGGTCACGAGGGTGGAAGGTTTTTCGATTGAACCATCTGGCCAATATATCTGCCCACGTATCTCATTGCCTACACTCATAATCGGTACACCAGCGTAAACCGACTGAAAACGTAACATGGTCTCTAGCTGCCTCCAGACCACAACCGGTTCATGGAACCAACTGTGTGACATCGGATGAACAATAAACTCACTGGGGCGATGAGCAATGAGTCGCTTGGCCGCGAGCGGGTCTACACTCTCAAAACAAAACAGTACACTTGGAATCGTGGTAGCAGCATCGGCACTAATCATACGGTCACTACTGGTATAGTTGATGATTTCACTGAGATAATCAGCTACAGGCCCGAGACCTAGGAAGTGTAAAAAGAACGCATATAAAGAAGGCATGTACTCACCCTGTGGTACTAGGTACTTTTTATCTGCGGTGAGTACTGACCCAGTATCGCCCCATACGTATGCCCGCTGGACAACACGCCCCGTACGTTCATCAACCGTTCGACCACTATCAACGAGGACTGCCCCCGTCTCGCCTTTGATCACTCGCCAGGCATTTGACGCCGCCGCAGACCCTACTTCACCAGCATAGTATCGCTCGGTTAGATACCGAGTATCTTCTGGCAATAGTATGTAGTCTGATTTTTCTCGCAGCGCAACATCAACCATTTCTTCAATTGCCGCTAGTTTGGTATCAATAATATCGGACTGCTGACGAGCATTAAAATCAGTTTGAATAAAGGCTATGGTATGCGAAAAAGATGTTTCGGGTAAACTAACAAAGCTATAAATAATCAAAAGACAGACTGCCGCAGGTAGCACTGCATTGCCTCGACTGTAACTCCTCCTGAGCTGCCACATAGCGACGAGGAATGTGACTCCCACTACACCAACAGCATATACTCCCCCGAATACTGCCGTGCTATACAACCAAGGAAAGAGATAGCTGGTGTGTCCAAATGAAAACGCTCCTGATATATAAGCACCGTCACCAATGGTCAAAACTGAAAAAACTACGGCAGCTAGATATTCAGAGAGGACAATTACTACACCATAGTAGAGCGGTAGCAAAAGCGGTGGTATCTTTTTATGCCAATGCCAGAGGAAGACAATGAATAAACCAGCGGAGGATAGCCACACTGCGGAGGATAGCCAATAGAGAAAAACCGCTACCACCTGTGTGTTATAGGCCAACCCAGGCAGCCAATCAATCGGGAACGTGGCCCAGAACCAAGATAATGCAACGAGAGCCTTAACACCAAATACGACGGGGAGGATTCCGACGAGATCCCGTCTGGGGACGGTGGCTAGCAAATACCACACACCCACTACAGCAATGTACCCACACCACAGCAACCAGGGAGTAAGGAACCCCATACCGTACAACAAGCCAAGCAGCACGGCAGTATAGTAGGGATGCGTGTTCAGCCACTTATGGACACTAGACAACATAGGGATGATGCAATAATACCACTCCGGCTGTGACTGATACATTAAGTGACTCCTTCTGCCCGGCCATGGGAATTTCAATAATAGTATCAGCCTGACTACATGTTTCTGTCGAAACTCCTTCAACTTCATTTCCAAAAATATACGCCACCTCAGTAGGAGGCTCAAAATCGTACAACGAAACACTGGCTGGCGATTGCTCAACTGCGACAATATTTACACCGCTCGTCCGTAGCATTGCTATAACTGACTCGATGGTGCCACTCTCCCAAGGAATCATCGCACTCGCTCCCAGTGATGTCTTTTCAATTTCTGGTACCACGCGCCCAAACCGATCAACGGGACATGGCGTATAGCCGGTGAGAAAAATCTTAGTGACACCAGCTGCATCGGCAGTGCGAAAGATGGCACCAACGTTATATGAGCTTCGTACGTTATCTAAAATGACATACCGCATGTGTGCTAGACTACCAGAGTACTCATGCTGAATCTAGTCCCGATTCAATTCTTGGCTTTATTTGGATACGCTATCTTGCGTATCGTAGTCGGATTGGTGTGGTGTCATCTGGCACTACAGCATCACCGCGAACGTGCCAATATTACACCCACCCTATCAATACCGCTCTTTCCGTACCCGACAACAGGACTGAGACTCATCATAGTAATTGAGTCCATAATCGGTGTACTGTTCGTCTTGGGCTTTTTAACCCAACTCGCTGCTCTCCTATCTATCCTCTGGTGCCTCAAACTGCTCATACTTCGCAAAACCTTTCATCATCCCAGCTTCCCAAATAAGCTGACCACCGTCCTCCTCCTCGCCATTGCTCTCAATCTCTTTATAACCGGCGCCGGTCTACCTGCGTTTGATTTGCCGGTCTAATGTGGTATAGTGCTCGTACATTTTTGCAGAGCAAAAATGTGCCGAAAGGATACAAACCTCGTATCACTTAATGCGCCTATAGCTCAGCCGGTAGAGCAGCTCCCTTTTAAGGAGAAGGTCGTAGGTTCGATCCCTACTGGGCGCACTAAAATGCCAACACCAAAGCGAAAGCCTTGGTGTTGTTGCGTTTTTTGCGCCCAGTAGGGATCGAAAGACAGTATCGGGGTCCCCTTTAGGGCCGATACTGTCCGGGTCGGGCGAATGAGATAATTTGTGACTGCAAGGAAACAAATTATCCATGAGCGTGACCGATCCCTAACACATACGAATTGGAACGTAGTGAACTGGTTTAGCTAGTGACTGGTGACCACAAAATTGTTACTCTCAATCAAATTCTTACCCCTCCCAACTCACCCACCTCCCATCTTTGAATTCAGCTACTGGATCGCCAAAGGCAGGCATATCGCCTACATAATACAAAACTCGCAACGTAGTATCGTCCGCACTATTACCTTCATAAAATGTGCCTTTTCTTTGAAACACAATATCTACCCTCTCACCATCTTTATCTCTGGCGCTCCAAAACACCGTCGACAACCCCTTCTCATCAGAATAACGTTTTTCCTCCACACAATCTTTGCAACCTGATTCTTCTAAATATTGTTCAAGTCTGCTCATGATTTGCTCCTCACTCGGAAACTCTGGCAATCTTTCAAATGATTCGGTCATATCTATAATTGTAATACCCACTCCTCTAGCCCGGTTTCGATGTCTCGTACCCCGCCATGACCGTCATGGTACACCGCTAGTAGTGTTGTCGATAGACGCTCAATGTCTTCTTTGGTGAACAATCGCAGCGCACGCTTGGCCTTATCATAAGGAAACGGTTTCATGTCAGCTTCGGCCGCCGATGCTGTTATCGTCGCCAGACGCAGTGATTTTAGCTGCCACCACAGGATACCAATCAGCTCCTCAGCAGAAACGCCTTGTTGTCGCAGTGACACGAGTGTCAGCCAGAGCGATTTCTTATCTTTGGTCAACAACTGATTTGCTAGAGCAAACACATCAAGTTGTCTCTCCGTAGCGGACTTGGTTGATTCATGGAGTTCTGCTCCACTAAATAGCTTTTTGTCAGCAACCAAAAAAGCTCCCTCAATGATCACGATGGTATTGGTGCTCGCTATGAGTGCAGCGGCAGCATCACCCAACGCTTCGTACCAATCACCATAGTCACGCGGCGTGTCTAGCACGTAGGTAGTGGCTTCGCCAAAGAGCGACATACTTCCTGCCATATCAGCGATGATGTGGGGCGAGACGGTCGAACAATCAATCCGCTCGATACGAGTAGTCAAAGCCGCATCAGCAACGAAAGTAAGTGCTGCGTCTCGGACCGCTAGCGTGTCGTTGCCATAAAAAACGTGAAGCATGATTCTATTGTAACAAATGGACTGTGCATCTGATGGGTTGACACCAGCAACGAAAATGACTAGAGTGTGCCCCGGAGCAGCAACATAGGAAATACCATGACTGCAGTCGTTCTTGCCGTCGAACCTTCGGCCCTGATGCTCAAGTATCTCGAAGGTTTGAAAATACCGCATGAAGTCGTTAAAAGTGCCGCTGACCTCGATGACTATTTCGAGAATCACAAAGGCTTTTTTCACGGCATCATCGCACCCAACAACGCCGAGCCGCAGAAGTTGCGCAAGATTGGTGAGCATCGCATCATCAAATTGCGCGAACTCCCGATCTTCGTCTTCGGCAGCACCCTGGCTGTGAAGCGCCGCCTTTCGGCCTCGAACTCAACCAGGATCAAATTGGCCTATCGCGGTTCTATGCGCGCTAAGCTGAAAGCGTGGTACAACGGGCTTTGTGCCTGACCACATACGAGGACACTGGGGGCGCATATTGGCGCCCCTTCGTTGTACCTATTTATAAGCCGCAAGTTCACCCCAATTCTTCCCCGCCGCTGCTTCAGCCACTATTGGTACACCGTAGGTTTCATAACCATTAAGTACTTCCTCCATAATCTTTTTTAGGGCTGGAATCATAGTACTAATAGCATCGTTTTTTATTTCAAACAGGAGTTCGTCGTGTACTTGGAGTAGTGGTCGTACGGTATCACTGATGTTATTACTCTCGATGTAAGCCGCTACCTGTATCATCGCCACGCGCATCATATCAGCTGCCGTCCCCTGAACTGGCGCATTAATCGCCATCCGCTCGGCCATCGCTCGAATAAACGGTGCACTTGAGGTGATACCTGGAAAATGTCGTCGTCGACCAAATAGCGTCTCGGTATAGCCAAGCTTGCGTGCTGATTCTTTGGTTTCTTCGAGATACTCGGCGAGACGAGTAAAGGTATTGAAGTAGGCAGTATAAAATTGTTGGGCTTCTTCTCGTGAGGTGTCTTCACCGAGATTCCCCCGGAGTGCATTGACGCCCATCCCGTACAAAATACCGAAGTTAATGACCTTGGCCTTGCGGCGCATATCCTTGGTTACTTCATCAGCCGATACGCCAAAGACCCGCATCGCTACCCCAGTATGAACATCTTCCCCTCGTCTGAAGATATCCATAAGTTTTTCGTCTTGGGACAAAATCGCCGCCACTCGCAGCTCGATCTGTGAGTAGTCGATAGAAACAAGTGTGTACCCTGACGCTGCCACAAAAGCCCGTCTGATTGCCCTACTCTCTTCGGTCCGTACTGGAATA